>Ga0163146_10003223_pt1 | contig 21001 bp, 18 predicted proteins | sample OliLakLV19MP7G1_FD_148648 | JGI IMG/M metagenome (GOLD analysis project Ga0163146, IMG submission 148648) | Freshwater microbial mat bacterial communities from Lake Vanda, McMurdo Dry Valleys, Antarctica - Oligotrophic Lake LV.19.MP7.G1 | ecosystem: Environmental > Aquatic > Freshwater > Lake >...
GGCGAGGTGGGAACGTACGAAGCGCGTGCCATCGGCCGCTAAACCTGGGGGGACGTTGACACTGCGCCAATCTGGGAAGATCGGTCAGGGCGGGTCCTGGGCCTTGAGAATCGCCCAGAAGTCTTGGCGGGCGGGCCGTTTAGCGGGGTCGGATGGCCTGTGAAAAGCGAACGGTGAGGACTTCGAGGTTGCGGATGGGGTCGCCGCGACCGGACTTGTTGGCGGCATCGAGGTCGACGGCCATGTCATAGAGGCGGGCGGCACTTGGGGCGGGGATGGCCCTGGCGGCGTTGAAAACGGAGTCGGCGTCGCCAAACAGCTTGAGCTTGTAGGCCAGAGGCTGGACGTTCTGTCCGGCATCGGCAAGGCGCCGGACGGCGTGGATCTTGCGGGCGAGTTCGGTGAAGGACCAGGTGAGGACAACGGGGTCGTGGCGGGAGACCTCGACCATCTCGCGCATGCGGGAAAGAGAGGCCGCGGCGTCGCCGGTGGCGAGAGTGGATTGGAGGTGCCAGAAGTCTTCCTCACGGGACACACCGGTCATCTCGCGGACGAGAGCGGCGGAGATGGGTGCGCCGTTTCCGCCCGCTGCGAGGGCGAGCTTTTCGAGCTCGTTATCGATACGGCCAAGATCGGTGCCGACGGAAGCAATGAGGAGTCGCGCGGCCTCCGGGTCGATGGAAGTGTTGTGGCGGAGGGTGGCGCGTTTGCCCGTCCAGGTTGCGGCGCGGCCGGGGTCGAGGGCTTCACAGTCGATGATCGCCCCGCGATCGCCCAGAGCGGCGACGGCCTTGTCGAGATTACCGGGTCGCCAGCCGGTGGCGCGGAGAATGAGCGTTGCGGAGTCGCTGGGCTCGGCGGCGTAGGACTCCATCATGCGGCGGACATCGGCGGGCGGGGAACCGCGACGGCCGGTGGTGCGCGCCGGGGCAGCGTCGTCATCGTCGGATTTCTTCAGCAGGAGGTCCGCATTTTCGACCACGACGACCTTGTGCTGCTGCATGAGGCCGAAGGAGCGGCACTCGTCGAAGATGTCGGCAACGACGGACTGGCCCTGGGCGCCATCAAACCGGACGACGTCGTAGGCGTCGCCGCCGCCGAGAGCCTTGGCGAGGTCTTCGCGAAGCTGGCGGAGGTATTCATCCTGAAGAAAGCGGTCCTCACCGTGAAGAATGCCTACGCGGGTCGCGGCGGTCAGGCGGGTGCCTGCGACGGGCTTGGCGGCGGCGGGAGTGGAGGGCTTTTTGGCCATCGGGTGAGGTTAGGCGGTGTGGGCGGCGCGATGCTCCGGGCGCGCCAACGATCCGCTGGATGGCAGGGGATTGGAGGAGTCGCGATGATTCGTTGCTGGTTAAGACTGGTGCCGGTGGCGGCGGCGTTTGGTGTGGGGATAGCGGTGGCCGCGACTGTTCCCGGGCAGCCGGAAGGGGAGCCGGAGATGCTTGTTTCGGGCCAGCCGGGCCCGCAGCACGCGGAACTGGTGGAGCTTGTGGGTGAATACACGACGGCCTCGAAGCTGGTCCTCATGGAGGGGGCGGATGAGATTGAGTCCGCGGGGATGGCGAAGGTGAGCGCGATCGTCGATGGGCGGTTCATCGCGATTGATGAGCGTGGGACGCTGCTGGGAAACCAGTTCACGAGCCAGAAGATTTGGGGATATAACCGGGAGGCGGGGAAGTATGAGTCCACATGGCTCTATTCCGGGATGACGGCGATGACCGTGCTGACGGGCAAGAGCATTGCCGACGGGAAGAGCGTGAAGCTGGAGGGTGCGTATGACAGCGGGGAGGGTCGCGAGCGGTACGCTGTGGAGTTCACTCGTGCCGGGACCACAGGGTTTACGATCGTGCAGACGGTGATTGAGCTGGGGGGGAGCACCGGGGCGAGGATCGAGACGGTGTATACGCGGAAGTGAAGTAAGGGCGATTGGGCGGGCGAAGGGTCGCTGGCGGCGGAGCTACTGTGCGGAACATGAACTTTGCGATCGACAAAGCCAACGCGCTCATCGAGGCCCACAGGTACATCCTGTCGTTCCGCGACAAGATCGTCGTCGTAAAGGTGGGAGGATCGATCCAGGACGACGACATCAAGATGCGGGCGCTGCTGACGGACGTGTCGTTCATGTCGGCGGTGGGGATGCGGCCGGTGATCGTGCACGGGGGCGGGAAGTCGATCAACCGTGCGATGGACGATGCGGGGCTCAAGGCGCGGTTCATCCAGGGGCGGCGATACACAGACCGCAAGACGCTGGAGATTGCCGAGCGGGTGCTGGTGCAGGAGGTGAATCACAGCCTGGTGGAGCAGTTGAATGCCTCGGGGTCGCGTGCGATCGGGTTGCATTCGATGGGCTCGTGCGTGCTGTTTGCCGAACGGTTGGTGCTGGAGGGCGCGGCGGGGGAAGATGTCGACCTTGGTTATGTGGGCAACATTGTCGAAGTGAATACGGTGCTGCTGCAGGCGCTGTGCGAGGATGGGTTCATCCCCGTGCTTGCCCCGGTGGCTGTGGCAAAGCGGGCGGGTGAAGATGGGGTGTGGAAGCTGAATGTGAACGCGGACACGGCGGCGGGTCACGTTGCCGCGGCGCTCCGGGCGGAGAAGCTGATGGTGTGTTCCGATACGCACGGCATTCGGACGGATCCGGCGAACCCGGATTCGTACGCGTCGAGCCTGACGCAGCGTGAGATCGAGCGGATGATCGAGCGAGGGGTGATCGGAGAGGGGATGCTGCCGAAGGTGGATGCGTGTCTGCGGGCGGTCCGCGGGGGAGTGCCCAAGGCACACATTGTTGACGGTCGGGTGCCGCACTCGATCCTGCTTGAGATTTACACGGATGCGGGCATCGGCACGCAGATCACGCTTGAGTAACTGTTCATACACGGGAGCGCGCGATGGCGAAGGGTCAGTTCCTCAGCGGGCACCAGCAGAAGATTGTCAACAGGTATTACAACAATCTCGACACGATCTCGCTGCAGAAACTCGGCGAGCTGGTGTCGGATATTGCGGTATGCACGGAGGCGAAGAAGCTCGGCGACCTGTGGCAGCGGGTGCACAAGGCTCTGCAGAAGTCGCCGGCCGATCCGTTGCGGGCTTCTCGCATCGTGGCGGAGCGCAACACCGAGGCTCTGGCGAAGCTGGTGGGGGAGCTTTCGACAATGAAGCCGACCGATGCGCCAGCGCGGCCAATGGGGATGCGCACGCCGCTGGTGCCGGTGAAGCCGGTCGTGCCGGTCGAGGCGTCCTCGGCGAGCAAGCCGGTGGACGCGGTCGCAAAGGCGGCGCCTCCGGGGACGTTTACTCCCGAACTGCTGGCCAAGGCGCTCGGGGCGTTCAAGAAGCGACTGAAGATGAACCAGCTTGATGAAGATTCGAAGCTGGGACGATCACCCATGTCGAGCACGAAGGCGAAGGTGACGGCGATTACACCGCCGCGGGAGTTTCCGCGGGCGGTGTGGGATGAGCTGTTTGCGCAGGGGAAGATCCGGCCGGTGGGCAGCGGGATGTTTGAGCTGGTGTGGTCGGCGGAGGGGAAGAAGTAGCACGACACCAAATGCGGAGAGCCGCAAGGCCGAACTTCTCGAGTTGATGTAGGGATCCAACTCCCGCGTCAGTGGCCGGCGCAGCCGGCGAACCAGGACGCGAGGAATGCGAAGATGTCGGGCACGGTTGGCGATGGGCCATCCTGATCGAAGTTGGCGCGTTGATCTCCCGCGAACCAGAGAGACAGGAACGCGAACAGATCGGGCACGCCGCGGCGACCATCGAAGTCAAAATCGATGCTGGGTCCGCAATCGCACGCGCGTTTGATCGCTTCGGCAACAGCCTCGCCCCATACCAGGTACCCGGTGGGCGAGAGGTGGGCCTGATCGCCAAAGGGAACAGGCTGCCCGGGGATGCGATACCAAGCGTTGCTGGTGAACTCTTCCCATGTGCTGAGCTGGTAGCCGTTGACCATCGCGACGTTGGGTTGCTCGAGGCAGATCTCACGCCAAGCGGGGATTGCCTCCTCACTGCCGAAGACATATTGGGTGCCGTCGGCGGCGCCGGGCTCGGACTCGTACCACGACGGGGGGTGGGGGAAGTACGAGCCGATGACGAAGAAGAGGTTGGATTCATCGTTGCCGGCACCGACCCAGTAGTCGCGCATGCGGTTGATGATGGACATGTAGTTCTGCTTGAGACCTGCGCGCTCGTTTGTGGGCGCGCCCTGCGGCCAGCTTTGGCCTTCTGCCGGGGGCCGCATGCCGCGTTCGTACACGATCGCGGGCAGATGGCTGGCGGCATCGTTGCCGCCGTGCATGATCTGTACCAGGAGCATGGGCGGACCGTTCTGCAGGCGGGTGACTTGGCGGAACCACTCGGTCATGGATTGCTGATCGGCGATGTCGAGGAGCGAGAGTGCCGCGTTCCGCGCGTTCTGCCCGCCCTGATAGAGGAGCGGGGAATATGCGATGCCGGTGGTGTGGTCGGTGTTCTCGGCGCGGTTCCACTGTGAGTACAAGGGCCCGACGGCTTGGCCGGTGTTGGCCAGGTCGGTGATGCAGAACATCACGCCGTTGCTGGTGCGTGCGCCTGCGGGGACATCGAATGACCAGTCCATGAATCCAGGTTCGCCGGTAGAAGTCGTGGAGACCGTGCCCGATGCATAGACGTTCCACGCGCTGCCGGGCCAGCGTTCGCGGCAGGTCGGCGAGAAGTAGCCGGCGGACTCCCCCGCGCCGGGCGCAGGGAAGCGGTAGATCGTCATGTGCCAGCGCAGCGGGCCGGTGATGTCCATCGGGTGGGAGGCCGCGATTCCCAGTCCGTTGTTGTATAGATGGCCGAGCGCTTCGCCCGGTTCAAGCCAGAGGTGCGTGCCAGGGAATCCGCCGGCGTTGGGGAGTGCATCCTCGGTGAGCCAGGCGGGTGCACTGCCGGTGAACTGATCAAACGGGGAGCAGGAGGAGTAGAGGCACTCCGCGCTCCAGGGGCCGTTGGCGCCGGATGGATCAAGGCGCGTGGCGTAGCAGCCATAGCGCTGCGTGAACGCCCGACCCATTCCGTTCTCGTGGCCTGCGCTGGGACCGAAGCGCACGTTGCTGTCGCCGATGATGGCCAGGTCGACACGGCGATCTCGCGCGGCGGCGAAGAAAGGCGCAACGGACTCTGGCCTCCCGACGGAATAGGGATTGGGATCGAGGGCGGAAGGGGGGGTTGCGCTCGCGACAGAACTGCATACGAGTGCCGCGAAAGCGGCACCGTGCCTGATGTGGGCGATACGTAGACCCATCCCATTTCCTCCCGGTTGAAGGATAATCGTAATAGCCAAGGGGGTAGTTGCTAGGAAATTTGCTCGGTTTGCGGCAATACTCGCGAGTTGGCGCGTTGGATCGGCTTGTGTTTGGTCGCCGACACCGGCGGCGATCGGGAGGGGACTAGAGGAAACCCTACCAGATGAAGCGCATGCGTCCAAAGTCGGGCGCGGGGATGAAGCCCGAGCCTTTGTGGAGCGAGGGCCAATAGACAAAGAACGCACGGCCAAGCAGCAGCTCTCGCGGGATCACTCCGATGGTGTTGTCGAACTGCTGGGAGACCCAGTCGTTGGTACTGCTGAAGAGGCGGCAATCGAGGCTGGCGGGGGAGTTGTCCCCGCACGCGAAGAACTGGTCGCTGGTCAGCACGAGTGGGTGCGAGGGGCTGGTGGAGCGAGCTGCGCCGCGTTGCGTGCCGCGATCCTCCGCGGGTTGATAGTGCAGGTCGCGTTCGAGGCTAACGCGGTGGAGCCGGAGCGGCGCACCTTCAAAGGCCCATCGCACATCGGGGCGACGGTACATTCGGCCGTCCTGGAACGGGTTGCGTGCGCGATTGGTTCCGGAGGCAAGGATGTCTTCGACGGAGCGACCTGTCGCCTGGAGGATGCGCTGGCTGGGGCTCCAGTCGTAGGTCCAGGTCTCGAACACGGGCTTGCCGTCGATCTCGACACCGATTGCCTGATCAGCGTGCCAGAGTGCGACATCGGTGACGCGGCCCGGAGTGAGCGCGGGAACATCGCCCTGCGCAAGCGTTTCCCATTCGGCAGGGACGGAGGAATCGGGAACCGCGCCGGGTGCGGGGCGGCGCGAGAGTGTTGCCTTGGGGCCATCGATCCGAACGCGGAACTCGTAGCCGCGGATGGTGAGAAGGGCTTCGGCGATGAGGCCCTCGGCCTGCGGCTCAATCCCGGCACGGAGTCGGATGTCGGAGACAGGGAAGCGGCTGAAGAGCTGGAAGTCGGTGCGAGGGGTTTCGTTATAGGCGTAGCGGTCGTCGATGTTCCAATACTCGCGCCGATCCAGACGCGGCGGATCGGCACCGGGGGCTGGGAGCATCAATGGATCAGTGAAGCGGATGCGGGTCTGATCGAAGACAAGCTCGGTGCGGGGAGTGCCGGAGTAGGTGTAGCTGGTAGTGTCGGAAAGTTTCCAGCCTGCCTGCTGGCTGGTCCATGGGGGCGAGAAGGAGTTGGGCGGCGGGGGTGTGAAGCTGGAGTCAAACACAGTCTGCCACGTTGCGTTCTGCACGACACGCGGCTTGCGAGCGATCTGCCAGCCATCCTGCGACCAGTGGTTGCGATCACTCTGGCCGGAGGGGATGCCGCCGGTGCGGACAAAGACATCCCCGTCGACGAGGGCGATCTCTTCTCCGGGAAGGCCGATGAGTCGCTTGATGTAGTTTTCTGTAGGGTTCTCGGGGTTCTTGAAGACAATGACATCGAACCGCTGAGGGTTCATGATGGAGTAAAGGTACTTCAGGACGAGGATGCGATCGCCGGCCATGAGCGGCAGATTGCTTCTGGTTTGCAGTTGCCCGGTGAGAGGATCATTGACGGTGACAGGCTGCTTCGGGCTTCCTTGGACCGAGCTGTAGACCCCGCTGGCCGCGGCAACCGGGGCGTTCCAAGGTTCGATGGGCCAACTGTTGCCCGACTCGGGGTTGCGCACGCGGATGTGTGCGCCCATAAGGGTGGGAGCCATGGATCCGGTGGGGATGACGAATGCCTCGACGACAAAGCCGCGGAACACGAATGCGAGCGCGAACGCGATCACGATCGAGATCAGCGTGTCCTTGACGGTTTCGGGCTGGGTCTGCGGGTTCGCGGCGGTGCTTGCCATGTGGGGGAGTCTATCGGCGATTCGCAGGAGGAGGTCCTGAAGTCTGGGTAAGGGGTCTCACAGCTTCTTCAGCGCATCGACGAGCTGATCGATGTGCTGGTTCGTGTGCGCGGCGGAAATCTGGACGCGGAGGCGGGCGTGGCCCTCGGGGACGACGGGGTAGCCAAAGCCGATGACGAATACACCGAGCTCGAGAAGCCGCTTGCTCATGGCGATGGCCTTGGCGGTGTCGTGGACGATGATGGGGCAGATGGCGGTGGGGGATTTGAGCACATCGAAACCAGTCGCGCCGATCTTCTGGCGGGCGTAGGCGACGTTGTCCTTGAGTCGCTGCACGCGCTGGGGCTCGCGGAGCATGATCTCGATAGCTTTGTTTGCGCTGCACGCGACAGTGCAGGGGAGGGCGTTAGAGAAGAGCGTGGGCCGGCCGCGCTGGATGAGCAGGTCGATCGCGCGCTTGCTGCCGGCAACAAAGCCGCCTGCGCCGCCGCCGAGAGCCTTGCCCAGCGTGCCGGTGAAGAGGTCGATGCGGTTGTGACTGGGTACCTCGCCGCTCCGCGGCGAGTTCGCGTCACGGAGTGACGCGGTACCTGAAGGCAATGCATCGAGCGCATCGACCATCCCGAAGTGCTCGTGCGTGCCGCGGCCGAGCTTGCCCATGACGCCGTGTCCGTGTGAGTCATCGACAACCAGCAGCGCGTCGTACTCATCGCACATCTTCCGCATGGCGGAGAGGTCCGCGATCGAGCCCTCCATACTGAAGGCGCCGTCGGTAACAACCCAGATCTGCCCTGTGGCTTCATTGTTGGCGCGGGTCGCTTCAAAGGCGGCACGCAGCGACTTCTCGCCTTCGAGGAGATTGTTCTTGTAGACGGCTTTGTGCACACCCTTCTTGATGGTGGTCGTAAGACGGATGGCGTCGATCAGGCACGCGTGATTCAACTCATCGGAGATGATGGTGTCTCCGGGCTCGCAGAGCGTCGGGAAGAGCGCCTCCGCGGCGGTCCACGCGCTGACAAATGTGTACGACGACTCGGTGCCCATCATGCGGGCGATCGTTCTCTCGAGCACCTCGTGGGGCGTGAACGTGCCGCAAATGAATCGCACGCTCGCGGTGCCCGCGCCGTAGTCGCGCAGCCCTTTGATGCCGGCTTCGACCACTTCGGGATGGTTGGCCAGTCCGAGATAGTTGTTCGAGCAGAAGCAGAGGCAGTCGCCGTAGCCGCGGATGCGGACGGTTGCATCCATCGGGCCTTCGATCATCTGCAACAGCTTGAACTGCCCGCCATCACGCAGTTGAGACAGGATCGAATCGGCGCGGGCATCGAAAACGGAAGGCATATGCGTGCACTCCTGCTGGATTTCGGACATGCCTCACCGTTGCATCCGGTTGGCGGAATGAGGGTATACCGTTCGCCTGAATGACTCTTGCAGAGTCGTTCATGGTGGCTGAAACTCGTCGCGGGTGGGGATCGAAAAATGCCAACAACCACGAAAGGAACACGTTCATGAAGGTCTGCGTCTCCTGCGTCGCTGCCGTCCTTGCCATTGCCGGTGCCGCGATCGTCGCGACGTCTGTTCCCGCGGCCAGCACGGAAGCGCCGGTCGCTGCGCCCGCTGCTGCGGCGATGATGTATACGGTCGACTCGGGTCACTCGTCGGTAATCTTCAAGGCCAAGCACAACCAGGTGGCCAACTTTTACGGTCGGTTTGATGATGTCTCGGGCAGCTTCGCGCTCGAAGAGGGCGGCTCGTTTGACATCAGCATCAAGGCCGAATCCGTGCATTCGGGGAACTCCAAGCGCGATGACCATCTGCGCAACGCGGATTTCTTCTCCGCCAAAGAGTTCCCGGCGATGATCTTCAAGAGCAAGTCGGTGAAGGCCAAGGGCTCCGACGCCTTTGAAGTCATGGGCGATATCACGTTCCGCGGCACCACCAAGCCGCTGACGGTGACCGTCAAGAACACCGGCACAGGCGAAGCACGCGGCAAGAAGCTCGCCGGCATGGAGACGGTGTTCACCATCAAGCGCTCGGAGTTTGGCAGCAACTACGGCATTCCGGGGATCTCGGACGATGTCGAGCTGATTGTCTCGCTCGAAGGCGTGGCTGGCTGAGCCGGACTTTCGTTTGATTTACAGCAATACGACGGGCGGGCCAAAGGGCCCGCTCGTTGTGTTTCAACGCGGCGAGGATCGCCGAAGGAACTGGACATGGACCCATCCATTTATCAGCCCTGGCTTATCGGCGTAGGTGTCGGCACCCTCATCGCCGCAATCGTCGGTGGACTCTTCCTGAAGGCCAAGCCCAGCGCGGATGGCCGCGCGTTCTCGATCCGCGTCGGGAGCCTGTGGCCGGGCGCGTTGATGATCGGAGTGTGCGCGATCGCGGGGTGGGCGGGACTGATGAAATCCGCGCCGCATTGGCCGCCGACGGCGAGTGATGACCGGCTGGGCTGGGTGTTCGTGTTTGCGACAATCCTGTGCATCTTTGCGGGTCTGTTGCAGCGGTCGTTTGCGGTGCGGGCGGGGCTGGCGGCAATGACGGCGATCGTCGCCGCGGCGTTCACGCTGTATTCTCCGAGCTCGGGGCTGAACGCCCTGGGCGGGAAGGTGGTGCCCATCGGCCTGAGCGCTCTGGGGATGGTGGTTGCAGCGGGTGCGCTGACGTGCCTGGAATGGCGAGGGCGACGCACCAGCACATCCTTCATTGTCGCAGGACTCGCGATGGCGGTAGGCGCAGCGTTGATCGCATCAAGCAGCTCCAAGTTCGGGTTCATGTCGTGGTCGATCGTGCCGGCCGCTGCGATTGCAACGGCTATCTGCGCGTTCCGCAAGGGCGCGGCGATTGGCAGCGCAGCGCATGTGTGCGCGGCGTGTGTGCTTGGCGCATCGCTTGTCGCTGGGTTCACGTACAGCGACCTGAAGTGGCTGAGCGCTGCGATCTTCGCGCTGTGCCCGGTGCTCGCGCTCGTTGCCGATGCTGTTCTGACACCGATGCTCAAGCCGCGGATGGCGGCGGCCGCCTGCGTGCTGGCGGCGGCGATTCCGGCCGCGGTGGCGATCCTGGTGTCAGCCAAGCTTTCCTGAGATGGATTCGAGCGATCGGGTCAGACATCGTTCGGCCGCAGGGCGGCTGTGTCGCGTGGATGCGGCCCAATCTTCAGGCGCACGATCAGGCGGCTTGGCGCGGACCCATTGATCAGCAGTTGGTGAACCAGGCGCTCAGGTAGGAGAAGACGTCCGCTACTTCGATGCGCTGGTTGCCGTCGAAATCCGCGGAAACATTCTGCGCGAACCAGTCGGACAGGAACTGGAAGAGATTGCAGTTCATCTGCGGGGGATTGCTCGCGCCCACGATGCCGCTGATCCAGCCCTGGGCCGTGTGCAGCGAGACGCAGTAGGAAGAACTGCCATATGCCGATGCGCCGCCGCCGGAAACCGAAACCGCGGTTCCCGCAAGAAGGAGCTGGCCGCCACTACCCAGAACGAAGAGGCCAGCGCCCGAGTCGTTGATGGCGAAGGCAGCTTCCTGCGGGACGGCGTTCTGCGAAGAGGGGGAATCGAAACGGACACGGAGCATGGACCCCGCGGACTCGATGGTGTTGCGTCCCCATGCCTCGAAGTGCTGTCCGGCCCAATCCCAGCCCAGCCCGCCAGCGAGGGGATTGAGAGTTGTGGCGCCGCATCCGCCAAGGTACACGGGGGTGCCGGCGGTCTGGAGCGGGGCGATCTGGTGCCAGCCGGGCATGGGTGATACAACTCTCACGAGTTGAAGGTCGAGCGTCGGGTGCTGACGGATCTCGACCGACTGATACTGCACGCCTCGCATGACCAACGAGTGGCCCACTGCGCCGCCCACGTGGCGGGCAGTAATGAACCACTGCTGGGAAACGGGGACTGCGGATGAGCCGTACCAGCTGCCAACCCATCCTCCGCCGGGCGGGGGCAACACGATGTTGGTGCCCTCGACAACCACAGCGCTCGAAGGCACGGCTGCGCCAAGGGCGAGTGTGGCCGAGGCGGCGAGTTGAAGGAGAAGGGTCCGGTTACAAGAACGTTTCGATGCGCCGACTGACATAGGCTGCGCTCCCGTGGAAACGAACGGAACGGGTTTGGGGGAGAAACAAACTCCCCGAAAACACCTCGACGGAATCCATCATCGTGGTTCGATGAGGATCGACATTAGGCAAGCTTCATCTCGGCTACATCCAGATTTCATCTTGATTTTGTGAGGGCGGGGCGGTTTCACCCCTAAATAGGCCATAAACGCGCACGTCGAGGTTCACCCGGTACGGCAGTTCCGCTGGCGCGGTTTCGGTCGATTGTGTGCTCGAGGCCGCTCGACGCTGCCCGGAAGGGCGCTTGCGAGGGTCAGAATCGCAGCTGGCCGCGTTGTGGGCAGGATTCCCGGTGCGATGCAGATCTCATCGATCAAGCACAAAAAAAGAGCCCGGCCCAATCAGACACCAGATCAGGTGTCCGACGGAGCCGGGCTCGAAGAGAGAGAGAGCTTGTGGAGGAGGCGAAGTCAGACGAGCCGACCGCGACCCATGATCCTGAAGTCGAAGATCCCTGCTTCAGAATCGCTAGAGTGAATCTCCACGACCGCGCGGCGGAGCCCGCCCGCGTTCGGGTTGAACTGCACGACAAACGTGGTGCTTTCGCCCGCCGCGATGCTGGTGTCGGGCATCTCCAAGATGGTGAAGCGCGGCGCGTTGTTGCCGGTAATCTGCACGAACGGACCGACAAGGTTCAGAACGCCCGAACCGGTGTTGGTGATCGTAAAGGTGCGAGTCATCGCCTGACCAACATTGACGCGGCCGAAGTTGGAGCCTTCGCGGATGGTGGGCGTGGTATCGCCGTCTTCAATGAGGGTGAGACCCGCGACGGTGATCATTCCCTCTCCACCGGGATTGCTGATGCCGTTGCCGCGGACGCGGAACGTGTAGTTGGAGGCATTCGCGTCATTGGAGTTGATGTGGATGTTGGCCCGCCGATTGCCCAAGCCGTCTGGGTCAAAGCGGACACGGAACGTGGCGGATTGACCCGCGGTGACGGATGTGAGAGTATCGAGGACGACGAAGTTGCTGGCATCGCGTCCGAGGACGGAGATGGAGTCAATATCGAGCGTGCCCTGACCGCTGTTGATAATCGTGTAGGTGCGGGTGCGAGTCTGGTCGTCCTGGCGAACGCGTCCGAAGCCGGTGTGATCGAACGCGCTGGGGCTGGTATCGCCATTCGTGATGGAGAGGCCGTTTCCGAGAACACCAATCTCCGCGACTCCGTCGCCGACTCCGCCATTCACCGCGCCAGTACCCTTGAGGCGGAAGTTATACTCCGATTCATCGGCATCGTTCGAGAAGAGGAAGATGTTCGCGACCTTCATCCCGCGGCTGTCTGGATTGAAGCGGATGCGGAACGTCGCGGATTCACCAGGGGCGATGGAATCGATCTGGTCGAGCAGTTCGAACTGATCGGCGTTGCGGCCACGGACCTCGATGCCGCTGATGAGGAGCACCCCGTCACCCGTATTGAAGACGGTGAAGGTGCGGGTTTGCGCCGCGTTCTCAAGGCGGAGGCGGCCGAATCCGGTGAAATCGGCGAGGCGCGGGGTCATATCCCCGTTGTTGATCACCTGGCCATTGCCGCGGATCTCGATCTCGGGCTGGACGGGGGTGCCGTCGTCTTCGTGTCCGAGCCCCGAGATGGCGAACGAGAACTCGCTCGGATCGCCGGTGCCATCGTTGGTGTCGTTGGTCTCGATTTGGATAGAGGCAACGCGGATCCCCTCGGCCAGCGGCGAGAAGCGGATGGTGATACTCGCCTGCTGACCTGCGCCGAGCGAGAAGGTCGAGGTGCCGACGATCACAAAGTCAAGATCATTGAACCCCGAGATGGAGACGCTGAGGATCTGCAGTGTGCCTGCGCCATCGTTGAAGAGGGTGAAGGTTCGGTCGAGAGTCTGGCCGATGTCGACATCACCAAAGGAGGTGTGATCTTCAGCCGAGGGGATGTTGGCTCCGTCCAGGATCTCCTGACCGTTGCCGAAGACATCCAGATCGACATCTCCGCCGCCGCCTTCGGTGACGGTGACGAGCTGGGAGGAAGTGAAGTAGATGTTGTTGCTCTCGTTGGATTCGGAGATTGCCCCGGTTGGGTCCACCGAGAAGGCGAGGAAGTAGGTGCCGGGCGCGGTGCCATCGGGGATCGTGAACATCCGTACGATCGATGTACTCGAGAAGGCCGCGAGGCCCGCGGGGCGATCCACGTCCCCCAACACGACGTCGTCGGAGTTGCCCCACACGCTGTCGGTAGAGAGACGCATCTGCAAACCGAAGCCCGGCGCGGCATCGCTTCCGTCGTTGTTGACGACCATGGCCGCGGAGAAGTCTTCTCCCGGCGCAAGGGAATGTGGGCTGGAGTTGATAAAGGCACCGACGAGATCGACAGCGAGAAGCGTTCGCGCTTCAAGCGATTCGATCATCGCGGGATCGGCAGTGAACATGGGCTCGGAGCGCCGGCGGGGGGAAGTGGTTCGTGCGTACATGGTGTGATCCTGGGTGAATGCCGAAGCGGGTCGCGGGCTCCCGCGTCGTGGTGCTTGGTGTACTTTCGCATTGATCCCTCTGCGCGGGGTGTGAAGCCGCGGTCGGGGTGCGATTGCCCTTTGCTGGGTCTCTTTCTCACCTCCAGCGGGGACAAGTGGCCCTCCTCGCGGCGCCGGCGCCGGTGCCGTCCGCTTCTGGGAAGGACACGGGCGCCGGACGCCGCTGAGGAACACCGTGAAACGGTCCGTACACCCGTGGCTCCCTGGAGGAGGGAGCTCACGGGCGTGCGAACACGATTGGCTTGAATCAGGCCCGACGGCGACGGCCGCCCGCCAGGGCGCATCCGAGACCGAAGATGGCCAGAGCGCCGGGGCTGGGGATGGGCTGCACGACGGTCATGGTGCGGAGCTCGAGGCCGCCATCGATCTGGCCGATCTCGGTTGCGAGACCGGTGAGGAGATTCACTGTGTAGAGACGGGCGACGGACTCGCCCTGGAGCATGGCGCCGAGGTAGGCGACGCCGGTGACGCCGGAGATGTCAAAGCCACCGCGGGCATTGATCTGGATTCCCAGACCGCCGACGGTCGCAAGAAGGCCGCTGGCGGGGGTATCGATGCGGACGAGCTGGTCGGTGCCGACATCGATGCCGTAGAGCTGGGTGAAGGTGGCGCCGGCGATGCTGTTGGTGTAGGCGATGTCGGTAACGTTGGGGTTGATGCCAAAGCCAGCGTCGCCCATGCTGTAGGTCAGTGCGCCTTCATCGACGATGGTGTTGCCATCGAGGCTGAGACGGCAGTTGTGGTCGGCCTCGCTGACGACGCGGAAGGCGTCGGCGACGGGGTTGTGGTCGTACCCGAAGTTACTGCCGTTGAAGGGCATCACCTGGCCGGAGAACGTCGCCTGCGCGGTGACCTGGTCGATGGTGTAGGTGCGGCCGAAGTTGGTGTAGCCGTAGAGCGTGAAGTTCGATGCGCGGAAATCAAGACCGACGACGTGCTCGTTGGCCATGAGGCCCTGAACCGGCAGCGCGGTTTGGATCGTTTCCGGACTTCCCGAGTCAAAGCTGACCAGGAATCCCTGCTGGGTGGTGCCGAAGATCAGTTCCGCGTTCGCGGCCGTGCCGGCGAGCGCAGCGACAGCCATACCGATACCGATGTTGAGCGAGAGTCTCATATACTCCTACCTTTCTTGCCTTCCGGCGTTGAGAGAGAAAACGCATTCCGCAGAGAGTTGCGGTTGGCCTTTGAGCCATGCGACAACATTACAGGCCCGTATTGAGTTATCTGTGAAGCGCGGATGAGATCCAAGAAATGTTCTCGGTCCCGTGGCGCGCAGCCTTCCCCATGCCGCATCGCACACGGGCGCAAGGCCCTTTTCTCCGTGACATATGCAATGTTCGTTCAGGACGGCGCGATCCGCCGTGTGAATGGTGGTGCATCGGGGACGGTGAGGCGGCGTTCACGTTTGCGAAAGCAGCGTAGAAGTTCGGAGTAAGTCTGGCAGGCAATTTTCCGCAGTCGGATGTGTTGCCCCGCAGCAGGAGTCCGATTCACCGTCGAACTCATCCGGATCCGCGGCGATGCACGGCCAGGATTGCGCGATGCCCCCATGTCGGGGCATTCGCGATCTCACCAAACTCGGCTATGCGGACAGGGCGGGCGATGAAATCGAATTCACCGAAACAAAGTTGGTGCGAAACCTGCTTTGCGATGATAAACTGGGGGAACCCGCGTGGCGCGAGTAGGGCAGCGAAAACACTTGAGAGGTGGCTTGATGATCCGCGTTCTGTTTGTTGATGACGATGTACGGCTGCGGGAGTGCTGGGCGCGCATCCTGGCGTCACAGTCGGATATCGAGCTGGTGGGAATGCTCGATCGCGCAGATGAACTCGCTGAGACGGTGGAGCGGTCGCGGCCCAATCTTGTGATTCTCGACCTCACGATGCCGGGGCTTGATCCGCTCGAGGCGTGCCGACGCGTGGGTGTGACATCGCCTTCAACCCGGATCATCATCTACAGCGGGATGGATGATCCCGAACTCATGGACGCGGCATATGACGCCGGCGCGTGGGGATTTGTCGACAAACTCTCCGCGCCGGACGCGATACTTGACGTCATGCGGATGGTGGCGGAGGGAGCAATCGGGTTCCAGCCGCGGCAAGCCTTCGGTCGCACTTGAGCCTTGGCGTGGATAAGCGCGGCATGAGCCGGAGATGAACCCGCATTCATCCGGCGTGTTGCTCCGTTGTGCCTGTAGTCATAAACTTCTTGCTTCGGTGCTTTCAGCGTGCGATGATGTGCGTGCAATGCCGATGAGGTGGCGGTCTGCGCATCGTCCACGGGGGGCTTGAGTATTGTGGTTCCAGGAGCCACGCCTTGGCAACAGCGGCCGACATCCACGACGAAAGCGAACATCAACGCGCAAGCGTGCGTGACCTTCGCGCTCGCGGACAAGCCGGTGGCGGGAAGTCCGTTGTCGATGCCGCGGACCTCGCATCCAGCGAGCAGCAAACCCGGAAGCTGTTTGATGCGACAATGGAAGCGGGAAAGCTGGGCATGTGGGACTGGACCGTAAAGACGGGCCGCGTGGAGTGGTCGCCCGCGCTGGAAGCGATTCACGGGCGGGAGCCGGGGAGCTTCAAGGGCACGATCGAAGACGCTTTGTGCGATGTGCATCCAGACGATGAGCCCGCGCTGCGGGAGGTACTTCGGTCGGCGCTTGAAGATGGCGCGGAGTATCACACGACCTACCGGATCCTGACGCCGGATGGTGAGGAGCGATGGATTGAGACTCGGGGAGCCGTGCTTCGCGGTGCGGATGGAATGCCCGAGCGGATGGCGGGTGTCTGCAGCGATATCACGCGGCGCAAGCTGACCGAAGAGCAGTTGTATCAGAGTGAGCTGCGGTACCGTCGGCTTCTGCAGACGCTTCCAGCGGCCTTGTACACCTGTGACACCGAGGGGCGTATCACGCTTTACAACGACGCCGCGGCGGAGTTGTGGGGGCGCAAGCCGGAGCTGGGCGTCGAGCGGTGGAGCGGCGCGCATCGGGTGATTGCCCCTGACGGCCGCGAAGTCCCGGTTGAGGAATCGCCGATCGCGCTGACAATGCGGGACGGGGTGGCGGTGCGCGGGGCGGAACTGATCATCGAACGACCCGATGGAACGCGGCGCAGCGTGCTCCCGCATCCTGAACCGCTGTTTGACGCTTCGGGCCGTGTGTCGGGCGTGGTGAACATGCTGGTGGATATCACGGCGGTTCGCGAGGCGGCGGAGGCGGTGCGGAACAGCGAGGAACGCTTCCGACATCTTGCTGATGCGAGCCCGACACTCATCTGGCTCGCGGGCGTTGATAAACGGTGCAACTGGCTCAACAAGCCCTGGCTGCATTTCCGCGGCCGGAGCATGGAGCAGGAAACGCTCGACCGGTGGAGCGACGGCGTGCACCCTGATGATGTCGGGGAGGTCGTTGGGCGGTTCGAGCAGGCGTTTGACGCGCGACAAGAGTTTCAGATGGAGTATCGGCTGCGCCGCGCCGACGGACAGTACCGGTGGGTGCTGGATGCGGGCCGTCCCCTGCATGGGCCCGGTGGGACGTTTACCGGTTACGTGGGCTCGTGTGTTGATGTGACGGACCAAGTGCTCGCCAGGCAGTCGCTGGAGAAACAGCAGGCGCTTCTGGAGGATGCGGTGATCGCGCGCACGCGCGAGCTTCAGCTCTCCAATGAACGGCTCCGCATCGCCGAACGCATGGCTTCGCTGGGGACGCTTTCGGCCGGACTGGGGCATGACATGGGCAACCTGCTGGTTCCGGTGCGTGTGAGGCTCGAATCGCTTTCACAAGCGAATCTTCCGCCGGCGGTGCAGGAAGACGTCGAAGCGATCCGATCGGCGGCGGTGTATCTGCAGCGGTTGGCGAGCGGGCTGCGGATGCTGGCGGTCGACCCTGCTGCCGCGGCGCCTGGCGAGGTGACGGATCTTGCCCCGTGGTGGGAAGAAGTCGCGCCGCTGCTGCGGAACGTGGTGCCGCGGGGGGTGGCGATTGAATCGAACCTGGGCGCGAGCAGCATTCGCTTGGCGGTGCCTCGTGCGACGCTGACGCAGATGGTGTTCAACATGGTGCAGAACGCCGGGGATGCAATGAAGGCGCGCGGAACCGGCGAGGTGCATGTGGCGGCGACTGAGTCGGCACCGGGGATGGTGACTCTCAGGATTCGTGACGACGGTCAGGGAATGTCGCCGGAGATCCGGACGCGGTGCATGGAGCCGTTCTTCACCACCAGAACCCGGAGTCTTTCGACAGGACTTGGTTTGTCGCTGGTGTACAGCCTGGTTGAGAAGGTGGGCGGTTCAATCTACATCGACTCCACCGAAGGTGTGGGCACGACCTTCGAGTTGCAGTTGCCGTCCGCATCCGAAGGGATGCGAACGGCGAATCCGGGTAAGGGGAAGAAAGCCGTTGTGAGGATTCAGGATCCGCGGATGAAGGCATTCGTGTGTGCGGAGCTGAAGGCGATGGACTTTGAGGCTGTCGTGGCTGGTGGCGATGAGCATGGGGCGCATCTGGTGGTGTGCGACGAGGAGTCGGCCGAGGCGCACGCTGACGACCCAACGTCGGGAGGGGATCTCCGGCGAGCGCGCACCAAGGTTGTGCTGAGCAGGAAGCAGGGGATTGCGTCGGTTCGCGAAGCGCTGGGGACGGCAGGGAGGGTTTCCGCGGATGCCAACTGAAGAGCAGATCAGTGTTCTGGCGGTCGACGACAACGAGCAGGTGCTGCAGGCGGTTCGGCTGAAGCTCGGACTTGCGGGGGGCTTTGAGTGGCGTGGGAGCCTGAGTTCGGCCGATGCGCTTCCCGAGAAGGTTGCAGAGCTTCGGCCCAATGTCATTCTCCTGGATATCGACATGCCTGGGCGGGACCCGTTTGACGCTCTGGCGGCGAGTTCGGAGCAATCGCCGGATTCGCGCGTGCTGGTGTTCAGCGGACACGTGACCAAGCAGCTTGTCGACAAGGCGATCGAGGCGGGGTCGTGGGGGTATGTCTCCAAGAGCGACGGGGAGAACAGTCTGATCGCAGCGATCAAGGCCGTGGCTGCGGGTTCGTTCGTACTTTCAGACGAGGTGCGTGCGGTTTACGGGCACGCGTGAGAAGTGGATCAGTCCAGAAATGACAAGGCCCGAGACCGGTGAGGTCGCGGGCCCTGTCGGCACTGATTGTCGATTGAGATCAAACTTGGCCTGCCTTGAACCAAAGGCGCTCGCCGCGGGAGAGAGAGCCGGAGACATTGAGGAGTGCGGAGCCATTTACTCCAGGCATTGCTGAGAGACATGAAATGTCTGCTCCGTCCTGCGTCGAGCGGCTCTCACTCCCGCGGCGGGCGCGGGTTGATTCAAGTCAGAGTTTGACGGAGGAATCGCCCCTCCGGACCAGCCCCGCGAGCAGGGAGAGCAGGAAGAGGACGACAAAGACAAAGAAGAGAACCTTGGCGATGGTCGCGGCGCCGCCGGCGATTCCGCCGAAGCCGAGGACCGCCGCGATGATGGCGATGATGAAAAATCCGAGTGCCCAGCTAAGCATGGCGAGTCTCCTGTATGCGAGTTCAGTTTGGACGAAACGAGGAGCGAACGATTCGGAGAGAATGCGACGCGTGCCCACTGCGGGCGCGCATCGCTGAGGGTCTGTGGATCAGTCCTTGGCGTCTTGGGCAGTGTCCTTGATGGCGTCGCCGGTAGCCTCGATGTCCTTGCCCACACCCTCGGTGGTGTTGCAGGCGAACATGGCGAGCGCCACAACAACCATGCTGAGCGGGAGGAGGTAGCGGTCGAGGGCGGAAGAAGCTTTGCGTGTCATGGCCCAGTCCTTTCGTAGAGTTTGGGTTGCTTGAAGGAGACGCGAATCTGTGTACATCTTCTCCCGGGAATGCTCCGCACCGCTGAATCCAGCATGAAAAGTGGCTCATTGTGAGTGGGTAGACTTTGTGATGCTTGCCACGGCTCGTGCGTAGAGATGAAGCTGGTATCTCCAGCACATCTCGGTTACGCTGTGTGCATCTGATGGAGGTGACTCGTGCGAGTGCTGATTATCGAAGACAACCCGAAAATGGCCGAGGCGCTGCAGCGCGGACTTCGGGAGAATGGCTACGCAGCGGACATGTGCCACTCGGGCTTTGAGGGTGAGGACCTGGGCGCGGCGGAAGAATACGACGCGATCCTGCTCGACCTCATGCTGCCCGATCGCGACGGCGTGGAGGTGTGCAAGAATCTGCGCCGGCGATTAGTCGCCACACCGATCCTGATGCTCACCGCGCTCTCGGGAACCGAGAACAAGGTGACGGGGCTCGACGCGGGCGCCGACGACTATCTCACAAAGCCCTTCGAGTTCGAGGAGCTGCTCGCGCGGCTTCGGGCCCTGCTCCGTCGCGGCGAGGCGACCGAGGGGCGCATGCTGCGGTGCGATGACCTCGAGCTTGATGTCTACACGCGACGCGCTTCGCGCGGAGAGCTGAATGTCGAACTGTCCAACAAGGAGTTCGCGCTTCTCGAGTTCCTGATGCGCAACCCCAACCGCGTTCTTTCGCGGACGCAGATTGCGCAGAAGGTGTGGGACATGAACTTCGATCCGTCGAGCAACGTGATCGATGTGTACGTCGCCGCGCTTCGCAAGAAGCTGGATCGCGGCTTCCCCCGCGAGCTCTTCCACACCGTCAAGGGCGCGGGCTACAGGTTCGGCGTAATTGACTGATCCAGAATGAAGAGGCAGCAACACGAGCCCAGCCTGTCGATGAGGTGGCCTCGCGTCTCGCTGAGGAACCGGATTACCTTCTGGGTGGTGTTGATCTTTGCGCTTATCCAGACGACCACGCAGGCAGTCTTTGTGCTGCACCAGCGCTCCACCGTGAACGACTCGTTTGATCGGGAGCTTGGCAATCGCGCCCGTGCGGTGGCGGATGTGGTCAGCAAGCGTGTTCCTTCGCTTACCCGGGCCGACATTGGGCAGATCATTACCCAAGAGCTGCGATTTGCGCGATACGAGACGGTCACACTGAGTGTCTTTGACGAAACTGGGCGCAATGTCGTCAAGGATGATGCGGACGGATTGACATGGCAGGCTGTCGGATTGACGGAAATACCGGCCGGCACCCTCGCGAAGATTACGAGGCTGCAATCGGGCGGGACACATGCCTCACAGGCGACAGCCACCACGCCGCGGGTCGCAACTGCGGGCGTGACCGGGATGGATGGCCTTCGGTACGCGGTGGTGCTGGCGTCGAGTGAAACCTTTGTTCAGCGGCAACTGTCGTTGATCAACCAGCTCGCGGCGGTGAGC
>Ga0163146_10003232_pt1 | contig 20967 bp, 13 predicted proteins | sample OliLakLV19MP7G1_FD_148648 | JGI IMG/M metagenome (GOLD analysis project Ga0163146, IMG submission 148648) | Freshwater microbial mat bacterial communities from Lake Vanda, McMurdo Dry Valleys, Antarctica - Oligotrophic Lake LV.19.MP7.G1 | ecosystem: Environmental > Aquatic > Freshwater > Lake >...
CGCAACCGCCGTCGTCGCTATGGGCTGCGCTGTAATCTCATTGCTGCTTTGTACAACTATGCATTGTCTCTGGAGTCCCAGTTACGTTAATTTGCAAGAGGTCTATTAATGATGCGAATGCTGTCTTACCGCTCGATCGCTTGCTCGTCTTTTACTTAGTTGAGCGTGTTGAAGGCAACGCTGCAAGGACTGGCTACCATTCAATAATGTTAGACAGGCATTTGGCAACTATAGACGCAATCACGTTAGATCAGATCGTGGAGTAGAGAAGGCATGACGTTATTATTAGCGGGCGATATTGGTGGGACTAAAACAGCACTTCGCCTAGTAGATACTGAAACAAATAAACCGATCTCAGAGTTCAAAACGCTGCACGAAAACCGTTATGTAAGCGCAAACTTTATTGACCTGGTGCCAATGGTGCGGCAGTTTTTAGCGGAGGCGGAACAGGGAATTGGTCATACTCTTGCCCCAGAGAAAGCATGTTTTGCGATCGCCGGACCCATAGTCAACAACACATCAAAGCTTACCAACTTATCCTGGTCACTCAGCGCCACAGGCTTGAGCCAACAATTAGAGATCGCTCACGTGTCCCTCATTAACGATTTTGCTGCCGTCGGATATGGTGTGCTTGGTCTACAGCCAGCAGACCTATTGACGCTACAGACCGGAAAACCTCAAGCTGACGCTCCCATTGCTATCATTGGTGCAGGCACAGGCTTAGGTCAGGGCTTTGTGATTGCTCAAGGCGGCGCTCACAAGGTCTATCCAACCGAGGGAGGACATTCTGACTTTGCGCCCCGAACGGAGATCGAATTTCAGCTTTCACGCTACTTGCTAGACAAACACAACATTCAGCGCATTTCAGCAGAGCGAGTCGTCTCTGGGCAGGGCATTCTAGCCATTTATCAATTTCTGCGCGATCGTCAGATTGCGGAAGAATCACCCGACATCCAACAAGTCGTTTGCACTTGGGAGCGCGAAATTGGACACGAAAAGAGTGTTGATCCAGCAGCGGCAATCTCACAAGCAGCATTGGAGAAGCGCGATCGCCTCTCAGAACAAACGATGCATATGTTCGTCGATGCCTACGGTGCCGAAGCCGGAAATCTTGCGCTTAAGCTATTGCCTTATGGCGGGCTGTACATCGCTGGTGGCATCGCACCCAAAATTCTACCGCTCATTCAAGAAAGCAGTTTTCTTAGCTCTCTTATTGACAAGGGACGCATGTTGCCCCTGCTAGAAATCGTGCCTGTCCATATTGTACTCAACCCGAAAGTGGGGCTGATTGGTGCCGCACTGTATGCATCAACGCTATGAGTTAATGGCAGGTGCAATCGAGAGCAATCAAAAAGCTGTGATGTAACACTGGTCTCTCTACCGTATTAAGTCAAGCTAGACGCGGTAAAAAAGCAAATTCGTAAAAAGCTGCACTACTCCAAGCATCTAGTGCGACATTAAAAGAGGCACTCTTCATACGAAGAGTGCCTCTTTTAATGTCGCAAAACCGACCTGGCACCGAGCTATTTTTGCAGGGAGCTACCCCCCAACTATCTTTGCCGCAGCAGCGTTTCACACCTGAGTTCGAGATGGGTCAGAGTGGTTCCACCGCGCCATAGGCACCAGGAAAGCCTGTATGTTTCAGAGCCCTTGAAGGCTGCATAGTCACTTGTCATTGTTCTACCGTTGAATAGAGGTCAAGCCCTCGGTCTATTAGTACGGCTCGACTGCATGCATTACTGCACTTCCATCTACCGCCTATTAACGGGTGTTCTGCCCGTGACCTTACTGGGTTAACCCCATGAGAGCACTCATCTTGAGGTGGGCTTCCCACTTAGATGCTTTCAGCGGTTATCCACTCCGCACATAGCTACCCAGCGTTTACCGTTGGCACGATAACTGGTACACCAGCGGTGCGTCCCTCCCGGTCCTCTCGTACTAAGGAGGGCTCCTCTCAATGCTCTTGCGCCTGCACCGGATATGGACCGAACTGTCTCACGACGTTCTGAACCCAGCTCACGTACCGCTTTAATGGGCGAACAGCCCAACCCTTGGGACGTACTACCGCCCCAGGTTGCGATGAGCCGACATCGAGGTGCCAAACCTCCCCGTCGATGTGAACTCTTGGGGGAGATCAGCCTGTTATCCCTAGAGTAACTTTTATCCGTTTAGCGACGGCCCTTCCACGCGGTGCCGTCGGATCACTAAGGCCGACTTTCGTCCCTGTTCGACTTGTTGGTCTCACAGTCAAGCTCTCTTCTGCCTTTACACTCTACGGCTGATTTCCAACCAGCCTGAGAGAACCTTTGCGCGCCTCCGTTACCTTTTAGGAGGCGACCGCCCCAGTCAAACTGCCCACCTGATACTGTTCCCCAGCCGGATGACGGCACAGGGTTAGAATTCTAGCTCTGATAGAGTGGTATCTCACCGTTGGCTCCAGCACCCCCACAAGGGCACTCTCATAGCCTCCCACCTATCCTGCGCAATCAGAGCCCGAAGCCAATATCAGGCTACAGTAAAGCTTCATAGGGTCTTTCTGTCCAGGTGCAGGTAGTCCGTATCTTCACAGACAATCCTATTTCGCCGAGCCTCTCTCCGAGACAGCATCCAGATCGTTACGCCTTTCGTGCGGGTCGGAACTTACCCGACAAGGAATTTCGCTACCTTAGGACCGTTATAGTTACGGCCGCCGTTCACCGGGGCTTCGGTCGCCAGCTTCGCTTGCGCTGACCGACTTCCTTAACCTTCCGGCACTGGGCAGGCGTCAGCCCCCATACATCGTCTTGCGACTTAGCGGAGACCTGTGTTTTTGGTAAACAGTCGCCTGGATCTCTTCACTGCGACCAGCTTGCGCTGGCACCCCTTCTCCCGAAGTTACGGGGCCATTTTGCCGAGTTCCTTAGAGAGAGTTATCTCGCGCCCTTGGGTATTCTCAACCTTCCCACCTGTGTCGGTTTCGGGTACGGGTTCTTTTGGCTTAACGTGTTTAGAGCTTTTCTTGGAAGCTTGACATCAACTACTTCGGGGACGTATCCCCTCGTACTCACGCCTCAGCTCAAGTCGTTTTCACCGACTCTCAGCACCTCGGACGCTTGAACCGGTAACCAACATCCGGCTAGTTTAGCCTTCTCCGTCCCTCTGCACAAACCAAAACAAGTACTGGAATATTAACCAGTTGTCCATCGACTACGCCTTTCGGCCTCGCCTTAGGTCCCGACTAACCCTCCGCGGACGAGCCTTCCGGAGGAAACCTTGGGATTTCAGGGCATTGGATTCTCACCAATGTTTGCGCTACTCAAGCCGACATTCTCACTTCTGCTTCGTCCACACCTGCTCACGCTGATGCTTCTAACTACAACAGAACGCTCCCCTACCGATACATTACATATCCCACAGCTTCGGTACATCATTTAGCCCCGTTCATTTTCGGCGCAGGAGCGCTTGACCAGTGAGCTATTACGCACTCTTTTAAGGTTGGCTGCTTCTAGGCAAACCTCCTGGTTGTCTGGGCACTCCCACCTCCTTAATCACTGAATGATGATTTGGGGACCTTAGCTGGTGGTCTGGGCTGTTTCCCTCTTGACGATGAAGCTTATCCCCCACCGTCTCACTGGTAATGTGTGCACTGGGTATTCAGAGTTTGACTCGATTTGGTACCGCTCTCGCAGCCCGCACCGAATCAGTGCTTTACCCCCCAGCTATAATCATTACCGCTGCGCCTCAACACATTTCGGGGAGAACCAGCTAGCTCCGGGTTCGATTGGCATTTCACCCCTAACCACACCTCATCCGCTGATTTTTCAACATCAGTCGGTTCGGACCTCCACTTAGTGTTACCCAAGCTTCATCCTGGACATGGTTAGATCACCCGGGTTCGGGTCTATAAACACTGACTAACGCCCTCTTCAGACTCGCTTTCGCTTTGACTTCGCCATTCCCGGCTTAATCTGCCAGTGCCTATAAGTCGCCGGCTCATTCTTCAACAGGCACACCGTCACACGTTAAATCGTGCTTCGATTGCTTGTAAGCTGATGGTTTCATGTTCTATTTCACTCCCCTCCCGGGGTTCTTTTCACCGTTCCCTCGCGGTACTGGTTCACTATCGGTCACACAGGAGTATTTAGCCTTACGAGGTGGTCCTCGCGGATTCAATCGGGATTTCACGTGCCCCGACCTACTCGGGATGCAGCTAGTATCGTTAAGTTTTCGACTACAGGATTTTCACCTTCTCTGATGCAGTATTCAGCTGCTTCGTCTAACCGCTCGAGTCCATGTCGCTGTCCCACAACCCCAAAGTGCATGCACTTTGGTTTAGGCTCTTCCCGCTTCGCTCGCCGCTACTAGGGGAATCACGTTTGTTTTCTCTTCCTACAGCTACTAAGATGTTTCAATTCGCTGCGTTCGCTCTCGCCACCCTATAGATTCAGGTGGCAGTATAAAGGGTTGCCCCATTCGGAAACCTCCGGATCAATGCCTGCTTCCAACTCCCCGGAGCATATCGTCGGTAACCACGTCCTTCGTCGCCTCTGTGTGCCTAGGTATCCACCATCAGCCCTTTGTAGCTTGACCACTGACAATTTCATTGGTGTCTGTGATTTTGCACGTAGTGTACATCGCTCAGCATGCAGCCGTTTGAAAGCTGAATACCAAACAGGCATCGCTACGCGCTCTTTCTACCTGACAAGTTACTATGCAGTTTTCAAGGTTCTGGCTGGAACAAAGCCAGCAGTCTCTCTAGACAAGGCTAGATGAGTTGCTGAATGCTCCTGTCGCTTGGACCAATGCTCAGCAGAAAATGCTAACAAGCATTGACCAGTGGAGGTTAGCGGACTCGAACCGCTGACATCCTGCTTGCAAAGCAGGCGCTCTACCAACTGAGCTAAACCCCCAGAAAAGCTACCAACGCTCAGTTGCTAAACTGCAATCTCAACAGACTAGAGCGAAACAACTGTTGGTTGACCGCTTTCAAAGGTGGGCCATCCTGGACTCGAACCAGGGACCTCACCCTTATCAGGGGTGCGCTCTAACCACCTGAGCTAATAGCCCATAAACCAAACCTAGCTAGTTTGAAAGCCAACACTTAACCTTGAACGACCTTGGGATGACCAACATTGGCTTTAATAACAAATGGCGTTCAAGCATCAATGCGGGTAGGTCTCCCTAAAAGGAGGTGATCCAGCCACACCTTCCGGTACGGCTACCTTGTTACGACTTCACCCCAGTCATCAGCCCTGCCTTCGGCATCCTCCTCCGCAAGCGGTTGGAGTAACGACTTCGGGCGTGGCCAACTCCCATGGTGTGACGGGCGGTGTGTACAAGGCCCGGGAACGTATTCACCCCAGTATGCTGACCTGGGATTACTAGCGATTCCTCCTTCATGCAGGCGAGTTGCAGCCTGCAATCTGAACTGAGCCTCGGTTTACGGGATTAGCTTGCTATCGCTAGCTCGCAACCCTTTGTCCGAAGCATTGTAGTACGTGTGTAGCCCAGGACGTAAGGGGCATGCTGACTTGACGTCATCCCCACCTTCCTCCGGTTTGTCACCGGCAGTCTCTCTAAAGTGCCCAACTAAATGCTGGCAACTAAAAACGAGGGTTGCGCTCGTTGCGGGACTTAACCCAACATCTCACGACACGAGCTGACGACAGCCATGCACCACCTGTGTTCGCGCTCCCGAAGGCACTCTCGACTTTCACCGAGATTCGCGACATGTCAAGCCCTGGTAAGGTTCTTCGCGTTGCATCGAATTAAACCACATACTCCACCGCTTGTGCGGGCCCCCGTCAATTCCTTTGAGTTTCACACTTGCGTGCATACTCCCCAGGCGGGGTACTTAACGCGTTAGCTACGGCACTGACCGGGTCGATACGGTCAACACCTAGTACCCATCGTTTACAGCTAGGACTACAGGGGTATCTAATCCCTTTCGCTCCCCTAGCTTTCGTCCATGAGTGTCAGTAATGGCCCAGTTGCGCGCTTTCGCCGCTGGTGTTCTTCCCAATATCTACGCATTTCACCGCTACACTGGGAATTCCCGCAACCCCTACCATACTCTAGTCTCTCAGTTTCCACCGCCGTTACAGAGTTAAGCTCTGCGCTTTAACAGCAGACTTGAAAAACCACCTGCGGACGCTTTACGCCCAATAAATCCGGATAACGCTTGCATCCTCCGTATTACCGCGGCTGCTGGCACGGAGTTAGCCGATGCTGATTCATCAGGTACCGTCAGATCTTCTTCCCTGATAAAAGAGGTTTACAACCCAAGAGCCTTCCTCCCTCACGCGGTCTTGCTCCGTCAGGCTTGCGCCCATTGCGGAAAATTCCCCACTGCTGCCTCCCGTAGGAGTCTGGGCCGTGTCTCAGTCCCAGTGTGGCTGATCATCCTCTCAGACCAGCTACTGATCGTCGCCTTGGTAAGCCATTACCTCACCAACTAGCTAATCAGACGCGAGCTCATCTTCAGGCACTAAAGCTTTCACCTCGCGGCACATTGGGTATTAGCAGTCGTTTCCAACTGTTGTCCCCAACCTGAAGGCAGATTCTCACGCGTTACTCACCCGTCCGCCACTAAACTCCGAAGAGTTCCGTTCGACTTGCATGTGTTAAGCAGACCGCCAGCGTTCATCCTGAGCCAGGATCAAACTCTCCATGTTGTATAAACAAGAAGAACCCTTAAGCTCTCTGTCTTAAACAAAAACCTTAGCCGAAACTAAGACCCTCGCTCTTCGTATCCTCATTTCTAAGAATAAATTCCTAGAAAACACTTTCTTTCACAAGTATTAAGTGCTATTCTGGCTTTCAAACTATTCGATTCTCTAGGTTCGGACGACTCGGAGTCCGTTTCGCTTGCGCTTCACTTCCTCTCGACCGCTTATCTAATGTAGCGGAAGAACCAAGGGGTGTCAAGCATCAACCGAGAAAATTTTATCAGCTTTCTCAAAGCGCCGCGCAGCACGGATTTGAGCGAGAATGGTGCCAGTTTGTTCTGCGGTAGGGAAGTAAGGTTATGTATTTTCAAGCGGTAATTGCTGCATTGCATCAGTTTTGGTCTGACCGCGACTGTTTGATTGTGCAGCCCTATGACACTGAGAAAGGGGCAGGAACGAAGAGTCCCCATACGTTTTTGCGGGCGATCGGTCCTGAACCGTGGTCGGTTGCGTATGTGGAACCGTGTCGAAGACCAGCGGACGGTCGCTATGGTGAGAACCCAAATCGCGTACAGCACTATTACCAGTATCAAGTGCTGATCAAGCCGTCTCCTAACAACATTCAAGATGTCTATTTGGATTCGTTGAGAGCGTTAGGCATTCAGCCTGAAGACCACGATATTCGTTTTGTAGAAGATAATTGGGAAGATGCGGCAGTCGGGGCGTGGGGTGTTGGTTGGGAGGTTTGGCTGGATGGGATGGAGGTCACGCAGTTTACTTACTTTCAGCAGTGTGGGGGGATTGATTGCCATCCGGTGTCGATCGAAATTACGTATGGGCTGGAGCGGCTGACGATGTATCTCCAGGGCGTAAATTCGATTTTTGATATTCAGTGGAACGATGCTCTGACCTACGGCGACGTACATTTTCAAGGAGAAATTGAGGGTTCTACATACAACTTTGAGGCATCCAACCCAGAGCTGTTGTTCACATTGTTTAAGCTGTACGAGCAAGAAGCGAAGCGGCTGATGGAGACGGAACTGGTCTTACCTGCGTTTGATTATGTGCTGAAGTGTTCGCACACCTTCAACCTTTTGGATGCACGGGGTGTGATTTCGGTGACGGAGCGGACGCGCTATATCGGTAGAATTCGCAACCTGGCACGGCAGGTAGCGCAGAGTTATCTCCAGCAGCGCGAAAGAATGGGCTTTCCGTTGTGTGCGCGATCGGAACAACCGACTTTCAAGCAGGAATCATCCGAACTGCTAGTAAAATAACCAACTGGTGAAGGAGTATTTGCGTCCTCGGATGACGGGCAAGGATTGGTGGGGATGGGTGTAGTAAGAGGGAAAGACGATCGCGCTGCCTGCTTGGGGTTTAACTTTGATGTTTTGGCGATCGAACATGGTTTCACCGCCCTCAAAATCATCGTTTAAGTAACCAACGATGCTGATGTCACGCGTGGGAATACCGTTCGCAACTTCCTGGAAGCGGCTTGCCAGAAGCAAGTTATCAACATGGCGCTTGTAGCGTTGCCCCGGTTTGTAGCGCAGGATGGAACACATTTCCGCTTGAGAGAACTTGATACCGTAGTGCTTGAAGAGTAAGTCTTGGATTATCTTCACTTTCGTGAGTAAGATTTGATTGGTCGATTCCTGAAGCTGCTGCCCCGTATTGCCTAACGGCAGCATATCGCTGCTGCGAACATCGGTGTCCACTACATTCACTAAAATACTGGAGGGCTTAAATTGACAGCATTCTGCGACCTGCGTCACATGGCTACAGAGCGATGGTTCCAACAGATGCTCGATGAGCAGAATATCTGACCCTAAATCTTTGAACGAGTGTCCCACAGGTTATCCTTATCCAATTGACCACCATCCACTGACCGCTATGCGATTGACCAGACCGCCAGGTCGCGAAACAATAGACTTTTGCTGACTAATCTGATGTCTTTAACTTAGAGTGCCCCATTGACTCGCCCAAATTCTACTGCAACCTTGCGCTCCTTGACGCAACCGATCGATCGTGTCGCTATTGCCCTCATCGTAGCGCTGAGCTTGCTGATTGGCATTTTGCTGCTGAGCGGCGACCATACAGCGGGTCGTGTCCGCGATTTTAGCTGGCAAGACAAGCAGATTGGCGCTGACGATACGGCGTTTACGCTGACATTTAGCCGACCGATGGATCATGCCAGCGTAGAGTCAAATCTGCGCATTGAGCCGCCGCTTCCTGGCAGGGTGAGTTGGGCAGGACGACGGATGGCGTACACCCTGAATGTGCCTGCTCCTTACGGCACGCCATTTCAGGTACAGTTGCAAAATGCTCACGATCGGTTTGCCGGTAGTCAATCGTCCATACAGCCCTTTAGAGGTACGTTTCAGACGCACGATCGCATTTTTGCGTATATTGGCGTGAGCGGTGAAGAGGCGGGACGACTGGTGCTGTTTAATTTGAACCAGCAGCAGAAGCAAATCCTTACACCTAAAGAGATGGTGGTGATGGAGTTTAAATCCTATCCTTTGGGCGATCGCTTGCTGTTTGCCGCGACACCACGAACAACACAGCCGACGGCATTAACTGACCAGCAGCTCTTCACAGTCACCACTGGCATTCATGTACAATCACCAACGCAGCCAGATGCTCAGGCAACCACGCAGGCATTGCCTTCGGCTGTTCCGCTTGGAAAGATTGCTTTAGTCCTTGACAACAAAGACTATCAAAACCTTAGATTTGATCTTTCTACGGACGGCACCAAAATTGTTGTGCAGCGGGTGAATCGCAGTAATCCTAACGATTTTGGACCTTGGCTAGTGAAATCGGGGGAACCACCCCAACCACTAAAAGGTGAACCGGGTGGCGATTTTTTGATCACACCAGACAGTAACTCGTTGGCGATCGCGCAGGGTCAAGGCTTGGCGATTTTGCCGTTGCAGCCTAACGCCAAGCCGCTAGATTTTCTGCCTAAATTTGGCATGGTGCTGAGTTTTACCAGAGATGGCTCACTGGCAACAATGGTGAAGTTTAATACTGACAGCACGCGATCGCTCTTTTTGGTTGGCAATCAAGGCACTCAAAAAGAATTGCTTCGCACGACAGGCTCGATTCTGAGCGCTCGCTTTGACCCCACTAAACAAACGCTTTACTGCTTGCTCACCGAACTCTTGACGGGAGGAGATATCTACCACGAACAACCCTATCTGGCTGCGATCGAGCTTAAAACCGCCAAACTCCGCCCACTCGTCATACTGCCCGATCAACAAGACGTTCAGATGAGCCTGTCACCCGATGGGCTAGCGCTTTTGTTTGACCAAACGATAGAAGCTGAACAATCGCGTGCGGCGGCAGGCGGGCAATTGCGTAATAGTACGGGGAAGGCGATCGCGGATAGCCGTCTTTGGCTACTGCCGCTTGATCCAGGTAATCCAACTGCCAAACTTCAGCCTGAATCATTACCCTTACCAGGACTCCGCCCCCTTTGGTTGCCTTAGCTTATTGCCATTGATGGCTCTCGACTATCGCATCAAATCGCTTTACGCTGTATCAAGCCTGAATCTGCGTCAACCCTAAGCACCAGACAGCATGGTCATGAGTATCTCTGCCTGACGGCGATCGTCATTCTGCTCAAAAGGTCAATATGCAAGTACAGGATCTACTAGAGCGATACCAGAAAGGCGAGCGGGACTTCTCCAATGTTGACCTGAGTGGAGCCAGCCTGAGCGGCGTTAACCTGCGAGACGCTGACCTGACTGGTGCTGATTTGACAGGTGCCAACTTGAGTTGGGTATTTTTGAGCCGCGCCAACCTTACAGCAGCTTGCCTACGACGAGCAGACCTGCGTAGCGCTTCACTGAATAACGCCATCCTTAACCAAGCAATACTCAGTGGTGCCAACCTTAGCAAAGCAGACCTGCGGTTAGCACAGCTTCAAAGTGCTGACCTTAACTGGGCAATACTTCAAGACGCTGACCTGAGTAGCGCCAACCTCCAGGAAGCAAAATTAGATCAAGTTAACCTGGAGCGGGCAAAACTTGGCAGCAGTTGCCTCACTGGTGCTGAACTGATGGAAGCGAATTTGCGCCGTGCCAATTTGGTGGGTGCTAACCTCGATCGCGCCAATTTGAGAGAAGCACACTTGGAAGAAGCGAACCTGCGGGAAGCCTCTCTCATCGGCGCGAACTTAATTGAGGCGAATCTGAGCGGCGTTTACTTACGTCAAGCAAATCTCACGGGGGCAGACCTCCACCGCGTCGTTTTGACCGGGGCAGATTTGAGTGAAGCAATTCTGAACAGCGCCGATTTGAGTCGAGCCAATTTAGCCGGAGCCTACCTGCTGAAAGCGAGTCTCAGCAAGGCTCATTTGTTACGGGCAAATCTTGAGGATGTTTACCTGCTCAGAGCCGATCTCAAGGCAGCTAACCTGCGTGGTGCCTCGTTACAGCGAGCCGACCTCAGCGGTGCTTATCTAAGCGATACGTCTTTGAACGAAGCTGATCTAAGCGATGCGTACCTGCTTGAAAGTCACCTGATCCGCACAAACCTGGATGGGGCGCAGATGACAGGTTGCTGCATCGCCAATTGGCATCTTGAAGACACCGATTTCTCTAAAGTCAACTGCCGCTATGTGTTTACCCAATTCAATTACACCACCAAAAGCCCGACCGATCGCTATCCAGTCGGGCGCGACCTGGAGACAGGAGAACTAGGGCGACAGTACCAGGAAGACACTTCGGTGATGGAAGTCCACCTCACAGAAGCGCCGAATTGGGAGGCGTTCGCGTTCACGTTGGCGCAGATCGATCGCGAGGGAAACGGCTTGGGGCTAACCGTCAAGTCCTACGAAGCCGCAGATGACCATTATCTAGTACGGCTGAAGGCAACCCGTTTAGTGAATGCAAAGCTTCTATCGCGGCGGATCTTTCAGCTTTATCCAGAGGTTTTGCAGCGGCTATTAACGCACCGCGCAGAAATTACTCATCTGCTGACCGCACCCCATGTCGGTGCCAATCTGGCGCTGGAAACGCCTCCCCCACCGTCTCAAGAGCCAAAGCTTTTACCGTCACCCGATCGACGCATCCGGCTGTATCAAGAAGTGGTGCGGCAGATTCAGCAGATGATGATGTCCCAAGCGCCCGAACAGTTTGTGCAAAGCGTGCAGCAGTTGCTTCACTATTTGAGTCGGCAGGGCATCACCACTGAGGAGATTCAAACAAAAGTTATCAGTCAGGTCATGACCCAACGCGCCAAGCAAGACCAAGGTTTCCGTGCCCATATGCAGCGCTGGGAAAAAGCCGCCCCTGAAGCGGCGCGCTTGTCTACGGTGGGACAGGCTATGAGGCTGGCGATCGCCTTGATGTGGGCTGAGACGAAAAAAATGTAGGGAGAGGAGTGAGGCGTTAACGTTGCTGCTACCAGCGAAGCAAGAGCCAGCAACTCTAAAAGGAGGCAGCAGGCAGCAGGTAGAAAGCAAAATTAACGCAAAGCTTTTCTTACACTTCACGACTCTCACCGCTTTGCCAACTCAAAACTCAAAACTTCACTCCCCATGACGCTCAATCTGCTCAATCTCTCGAATGACGCGCTCTTTGCTGGCGGTGAGATGTGCTTGGATGGCTTGCACGGCAGCGATAGAGTCGCGATCGCTCACTGCTTTGTAAAGGCGACGATGCTCGGTGCAAATTTCAAGGACGCGAGGATTGTGCTGCATGGTACGGAGCCGCAGCAGCATCATTTTGTCAAACACTTGATCCAGCAGCGCTACTAACCAGGGATTGCTTGAGCTTTCAGCCAGTAGGCGATGGAACTGGTAGTCCATGTGCAGCAGTTGGTAATTCGTCAACTGATGAGTATCCTGTGCTGTTAACTTTTCTGCTTGCTGGATTGCGAGGTCAAGCTGCTCCAGTTGCGCCGCTGTCGCATGGCTGCAAGCGGCTGCAACCGAAACCTGTTCTAAAGCAAGGCGGCAATCGTAAAGATAGCCTGCATCCGCGATGGAAAGCTTCGCGACGCGCAAGGCACCATTGTCATCGGCTGCAATCAGGTTCTCTCGCTGTAGTTGCCGAATCGCTTCGCGGATGGGTGTACGACTTACGTGAAGGATAGTCGCAAGCTGAGTTTCGACCAGACGATCGCCAGCCGCCAGTTCACCTGACAAAATTGCTGTTCGCAAGGTTTGATACGTTTGTTCGTGCAGCGATTGAGCACGTTGCAGTGGACGAGGTGAGAGCGTCAAAGCGAATGGAGGTGCCAAAAGCGATACTCCTTGAGTGTCGGAGAGAGAGGCAAGATAAGCAAGCGCAGGCATTGCGATCGCTGTTGACCCATGAGAGCGTCACGTGAGCACCTCAATGATAATGATCCCTGCTGTACATTGCATGTCGTCAACTGTGTACTGCATACATGTTTTCTTCAAACAATGCGTTCAGGCATAGGAGGGTAGTTAGCACCAACACTGTCATTTCTTCAAGGTCATTTCTTCAAAGTCATTTCTTCAAGGTCATTTCTTCATACGTGTATCGGTGTTTTATTGAGTTTAATCCAGCCTTACGAGGATCACAAAGGCTGAATCTGGTGGAGTTGGCGTTAAGGGCTTTGGGTACTTACCCCACTAGCCCCGATCGCAGCGCTCTGACTGCTGCCTGAGTGCGATCATCGGCACACAGTTTGTTGAGAATATTGCGGACGTGAGTTTTAACCGTGCCGACGGTGATGTAGAGCTTTTCGGCGATCGCGGCATTACTGCACCCATCGACAATCAGTTGCAGCACCTCAAGTTCGCGCTCTGTGAGGGGATACGCCTCAATAATCTGGTTGTATTCTGGTTCAGTAGCATTAATGGCAACCGTTTTAGAACCTGAATCTTCGTCATTGGGCGCACTTTGCCGTGCTTGATGCAGAACCACACGAGCGATCGCGGGATCAATCCAGGAGTTGCCGCTATTAGTTACTCGTAGCGCTTCAGCAAGACTGTCCAGGCTCACGTCTTTCATACAGTAAGAATCTGCGCCAGCCGCAAACGCAGCCAGCACAATATCGTCGTTATCTTGCAGAGTCAAAATCAGGACTTTTGTTGCTGTCGCTGTCGAATCCTCTGATTCTGCTTGCGTTTGCCTAAAGCGACGGGTGAGTTCAATGCCATCCATATCGGGCAAGCCAATATCGACGATCGCAATATCCGGTTTAGCAGTGGCTAGAAGCTTCAGCCCATCTGTCGCATTAGCAGCTTCACCGATTACATTGAACCCGCGCTGCTGTAGTGCTGTACGCATCCCGACTCTGGTGAGATCGTGATCTTCAATGAGGGTGATCCGAATGTCTTCCATACTTCAGTATCCTCAGTTCCAAAAGAATAGCGGGTGAGAGAGTGATCATACTCTCAATTGGTCGATGGTGCAGAGGCGCTCACAGCGAGTTGCTGCCAGTGTAGATGAGGGTTGCATTTAGCGTCATTGTATAGAGTCTTCTCTACAGAATGATGAGCCTACAAAGGTTGAATTGTTAGCTAGACAGAGTGGCGGCGGCAGCGAATGCCTAGACAGCGGTCACTTCATGCGGTCAGCAGTAACGCTAAGGAAAACATTCTACAGCCCAAAAGGAGTTTAGCTGTGAGAGCTTTAACACGCCTTTGGGCGATCGCGAAACGATACGGACGCTTACGATCGCGGCTTGCCCAAGCTCATTTCACCCACTGTCAGCTTTTTAGCTCATAGATACCTGAAGTCAAGCCTTGCAGGAGAGGCACATGAAGGACATCTATCCAAGGAGGTAACCCCTCGTAAGGCGTGATGAAATCGACCTGTTAACCGCGATCGACCCTTTTCGTGCGGCAATAAAAAAGCGTTTGGCACGTTCCCAGTCTAGTGCTACTCCTGCTATTCCTTGAAGACAGCCTTCAACCTGCCGCAAGATTGAGGACATGCTAGATACATTCCTTAATCATGAAAGCATGGGGTAGGTGTAAATCAGGCACGTGTGGCGCTCAGCGCCTATGCCTGCAAGCGGAGGGCTAGCGGCTGGGAGCTAAAGGGATCGCTACGGCGACTGATTCTTAGTCTTCGGTCATTGGCTACGTGTGATGGAAGAAACTCTAGCTCTAAGGATTCTGCTGATCAGTAGTGATGCAGTTGCGCCTTTGACGGTGCGTCGATCGCTCAGCAATGCCAGCAGCATGGCAGATGTGGTAGTGGCGGCAACCTGGGAAGATGCAATCGAGATTCTGCAACAACAGCCGCAGCAACAGCCAATAGATTGTCTCTTGCTTGACGATCGTTTGCCCGTCAGCGACGGGTTACAGCTAGTCAAACAAACAAAGCAGTTGGGCATCACCGTACCGCTCATTCTGCTTGCAGAACAAAGTGATGAGCAACGCGCGGTGGAGTTGATGGAGGCAGGTGCCGCTGACTACCTTGTGAAAAGCGACTTAGCATCAGGAGCGTTTGTGCGTCGCCTTTTAAGTGCCGTACGGGCACATCAGGCAGAGCTACGGGCAGCAGACGCAACGGCACGGTGGCGCGAAAGTGAAGAGCGTTATCGCTTGGTGCTAGAAGGCTCGCATGATGGCATATGGGACTGGTACATTTGCGAGAATGAGGTTTTTTGTAACGATCGCCTCTTAGAGATTGTTGGGATCCCGCGCGCAGGGGCAGGCACTGCGTATGAAACGTTTTATCAGTTGATTCATCCCGATGATCAGTCACGGATCTTAGCAGCCATTACAGCGCATTTGAAGCAGGGTACAGCGTTTGACGTAGAGCTGCGGCTGCGCCACGCTTCAGGAGCCTATCGTTACTGCATTGCACAAGGTAAAGCCCAACGCGATGAGCGCCACACGCTGTTTCGGATGTCGGGCACTGTAAGCGACATTACAGCGCGTAAACAGGCAGAAGATGAAGTCATCGAGCTGAATCGCGACTTGGAGCGGCGAGTGGTAGAACTACAAACCCTCTTCGACGTGATTCCGATCGGCATTGCCATTACCGACGATCCACGTTGTCAGACGCTGCGTGTGAACCCAACCTATGCTCGGATGTTGGGCATTACCTCCGACACCAACGCGTCGTTTACAGTCCGTACCAGTGAGCAGCAGCCCCACACTCACCTTCAGCGCAGTCCAGCATTAACGCCACAAGCCTTCCCGATGCAGACAACGGCAGCATCCGGTCGCTCGGTGCTGGATGCTGAGTTTGATCTTTTACGCACTGATGGCACCCTCATCAACGTCATTGGCTACTCAACACCCTTGTTTGATGAGCAAAACCAGTTAAGAGGCTGTGTCGGTGCCTTTGTAGACATAACTTCACTTAAACAGGCAGAAGCGACGCAGCGCTTTCTGGCAGACGCTAGCTCTGTGTTAGCAGCATCGCTTGATTACCAGACGGTTCTGAACAACATTGCTCAACTTGCGGTGCCCACGTTGGCAGATTGTTGCTTTTTTGATATTTTGACCAGCCAAAATACGTTTCAGCTTCTCACCTGGCAGCACGTCGATCCTGCCAAGCAGGGCTGGTTTAAGCGGGCACAGCAGCACACTCCAACCCTGGCTCAGGAGAGCCATCCGGTTGTGCAATGTCTCACGACGAGGCAGACGGTTTTCTTGCCTGAGGTGACGGATGCCTGGATTGAGTCTATTGCCGCCACCGCCGAGCAGCTCCAGTTTTTGCGCGATCTAGACATTGGCTCCTTGATGACGCTTCCCCTCATTCTCCACGATCGCAAGCTAGGTGCGCTGACGCTCTGCCGTTCTCGATCGTCCAGGCGTAGTTACACTACTACTGATCAGCAACTGGCAACCGATCTGGCACAGCGCGCGATCTTGGCGCTTGACAACGCCCAGCTCTACCGTTCCACCCAGGACACAGAGCGAGACTTGCGGCAGGCGCTCATCATTCTGGGGCAGCATCAGCAGCAACTACGCACCCTCCAACGGCTCACCGATCTGCTGAATCAACGCTTGACCAAGCTGCCCGAACTTTTGCAGGTAATGGTCGATGCCATTTGTGACGTGATCCCCAACGCCGACTTTGGCTTGATTGTGCTGCAAAATCCTTACACTGGCATGTTGGAACTGACGGCAGCTACGGGCATCGGGGTTAATCGGTTCCAGCTTGAAGAAGACTTTGCGCCGGGTGAAGGCTTGCTGGGCGAGTTTTTTTTGACGGGCGGTTCGCGGCGGCTTCAGGAGCCAAACGTTGATGTGGGCGGCTCTACAAGCGGTACCGAAAGGAACGAGTGGATCAATGACCTGAGAAGAAGCTGGGATGCGCTGGCAAATGGGGAGCACTGGAGCTATGAAGACCTTGAGCCGACTCAAACGCCTGTCTCCGATCGCCTCGCTTCAGACCCCACCGTCTCTCTACCGCCCTCTCTTTGTGTCGTCGCGATCGAGTCTGCCCAAGCGGGGCGGCTAGGCGTACTGGCGATCGGCAACTGGACAGATCCCGCTGCGTTCAATGACGATAACCTGCAACTGCTAAATGCCTTTGGGGAGCAAGCCGCGATCGCCCTGACAAACGCCCAGCTCATTAACACTCTGGAAGAGCGGGAAGAACGCCTGGAAGTGCAAAACCGCGTTCTTGGCGAACAGAATCGGGAACTAGAAGCACAGCGTCAGCAAATTCACTTCCAAAATCTGCGACTTCAGGAAGCGGCTAAGCTCAAATCGCAGTTTATGGCAACCATGTCGCACGAACTGCGAACACCCATGAATGCGGTGATTGGCTTTTCTCAACTACTGCTGCGGCAACAGCTTATGCCACCACAGCGAGATATGATCGATCGCATCCTCAGCAACGGCAGGAATTTGCTCGCGCTGATTAACGACATTCTGGATCTATCCAAAATTGAGGCAGGGAGGCTAGACCTGGCGCTCGAAACCATCAACCTGCAACAGCTCGTAACTTTGACGGTCGAAGAGTTGCGTTCGCTAGTTGACCAAAAACAACTGACGCTCGACGCACAGGTAACTCTCAAAAATCCTCTGATTGTGAACGACCGCACTCGCTTACGGCAGGTGTTAGTCAACCTGCTTTCCAATGCGATTAAATTTACCGAAACAGGCGGCGTGTGTGTAGAAGTGACCGAGGTCGAACCAGACACGATCGACATCATCGTCAGGGATACAGGTGTGGGTATTGCAGAAGCGCATCTGGGCTACATTTTTGACGCGTTTTACCAGCTCGACCAAACGCTCGCCAAGAAATTTCCCGGTACAGGCTTGGGGTTAGCCATCACCGACCTCATCGTCCGCAAAATGAACGGCACGATCGCCGTCGAAAGTGAACTCGGCGTTGGCTCGACGTTTCGCATCACCTTGCCTCGTCAAGTGAATGGCGTAGGCAATAGCGTTGAGTGATAAGAGGGCAGAAGGCAGAGGGCAGAAAAAGCATTTTGAGTTGAAACAGCGACGGCGCTTGAGCTTTTGCAAGCATTTAGAACGTTGAACCGTTAATCTTTCTGCTGGGGCTTAGCGAAAGGTTAACTGTGATTTGCGATGATCAGGTATGTGAAGTTCTCGGTCAAGGTGCGTTTGGGAGATTGCAAAAGGGATGCTATTGCGCTTGAGGTAGTTTAGTTTGCCCAGATATGATCTTCAGGACGTTAAAGCCATAGCCTATGTCTAACTGGAACAAAGAGACAGCACCGCAAGAACACCAAACTCTAGATTCCAGGGTTAATGCCTCTCCAGGCTGCGGTGCGACTATGTTGTCTAGTCTTGGAACAAGTTTCTCTATCTGTCTAGTGACAGATAAACTATGGCATTACTACATGGTGGAGTTATTCCAGCATGGTTTAGATGCTGGAGTTGGGTTAATGGCAATCTATCTCTTTGAGTTTCCGATTATCTTTGTTAGCGCAGTCATTATCTGGCAAACCATTGGCAGGCTTAGCTCTAGGCATAGAAACACTGAAAGATGGCTAGTCTCCCTACTAATAGGGCTTATCGCTGGATATTTAATCCTATTGGCAGCATCTAATAATTGGAGGACAGAAAGTTACGCCGCCTTTGTCAATACTCAAGGATTGATTCTTCTTGGGTATCCATCCTTTTCGCTTGGAGTATACACAATTGCTCTAGCTACCTTACGTTTTCGTTAAGCGGCAGTCTAACAAATCGCTGCGTCGGAATGCCCAAAATTCGGTTGAAGAAGCTAAAAGAATCTATGTCCCGTTGAGCCTCGGTCGTTCTCACAAGTATCTGAGAGTCTCGCGCCAGTAGCTAGGACTCATTCATGAGTATTAACAGTTCTCTCACGAGTAGTAAAGACTCATTTGCGAGTGTTCGAGATTCATTCACAAGTATCTGAGACTCGCACACGCATAATTAAACCTTACAGACGCGTGCTGAAAGCTAGCGCATGGACGCTGGGCGATCGTCGAGAAATCGTAAACACGCATCCATCAGGCTGAAAACGCCATGTGTTGATCCCCGGCTTGCCTCTGCCTTCAGCGGAGCATCTACTAATAGCCGCTACTGCCTCCCCGTCTGTGCCCAAACGCGCGTAGGCATGCCCCAGACGTAGATGAAGCCCTCTGCCGCTTTGTGGTCGAAGGTATCGTCGGCACCATAGGTTGCCAGTTCAGGGCTATAGATGGAGTACGCAGACTTGCGCCCAACGACGATCGAGTTGCCCTTAAACAGCTTGAGGCGTACTGTACCTGTCACTCTCTCCTGGCTCTTTTTCACAAACGCATCCAGCGAATCGCGCAGGGGGCTATACCAGAGACCGTTATAGACCAGCTTGGAATAGGTGTCTTCGATGCCGCGCTTGTAGTGGATGAGATCGGGCGTAAGGGTCAGGCTTTCTAAATCACGGTGCGCTTGAATCAGCACAGACAGGGCAGGCGTTTCGTAAACCTCACGCGATTTGATCCCCACCAGTCGATTTTCAATCATGTCGATGCGTCCCACGCTGTGGGCACCGACAATCTGGTTGAGTGCTGTCACCAGCGCCACTGGCTCGATCGCCTTACCGTTCAGGCTGATGGGAATACCTTGCTCAAAGCCAATTTCGACGTATTCAGGCTGATCGGGCGCGTCGGCAAGTGCTGCCGTCATGGTATAGACATCCTCTGGTGGCTCCGTCCAGGGATCTTCCAGCGGACCTGCCTCGATCGCGCGACCCAGCAAGTTCTTATCAATACTGTAGGGCGACGATTTTTTGACGGGCGATTCAATCCCAAACCGTTCCCCGTAGGCGATCGTTTCTTCACGGCTCATGCCCCACTCTCGCGCTGGGGTTAGCACCTTGATGTTAGGGTTGAGGGCAGCGATCGCCACATCAAAGCGCACCTGATCATTCCCCTTGCCGGTGCAGCCGTGCGCCACCGCATCGGCACCATACTCTGCGGCAGCATCTACCAGCAGCTTGGCAATCAGCGGTCGCGCTAGTGCGGTCGAAAGCGGATACTGATTTTCGTACAGCGCATTCGCCTGAATCGCAGGAAAGGCGTAATCTTTCACAAAATCCGCTGTCGCATCAGCCACCAGCGAAACAGAAGCACCAGACTTCAGCGCTTTTTCACGGACGGGTTCCAATTCATCACCCTGCCCCAAGTCCGCAGCAAGGGTAATGACTTCTTCCACTCCCCATTCGTGCATCAGGTAGGGAATGCAAACGGAGGTATCAACTCCGCCTGAATATGCCAGCACAACTTTTTTGGCGCGACCCATGACTGCCTCGGTTGAATAAAAGAACTGAGCACTCATTATGCAGTGAATTGTGACCCATTCATGTCAGAACGGGCACAGAACTTGGAGAAGGATATGGAGTAGGGGGAAAGGCTAAAGGCTAAAGGCTAAAGGCTAAAAATTTTGAGTTCTGTATGTTTCCTACTCCCCACTCTCCACTCCCTACTCCCTCTACCTCCTAGCTACATCGCACCACTCGGCTTACACGTCATGGTGCCTTCCTTCTGGCTTGGTTGTCCGCCCATTGGTTTTACGCTCAGAACAGGTTGATAGGTTGGGTAGCAACGCACAAGAATGACATCGTTTGGTTGGGTGCTGTACAACACATAGACTGCCTTGCCACCCAGTACGGCTGGCACGAGCTTGGGTGGTTGAGCAGCCGTGGCGATCGCTCCAGGGTTGAGTTCTAGTAATGGGGCTTCGGGCTGGCTCACTTCAGTCGCAGCGACCTCAGTTGCAGAAAGGGCGGGTGTTGCCTGAAGAAAATGGATGCAGAAGGCTAGGGCGATCGCCATTGCGCCTAGCACAAGCCACTCTTTAAAGGGAAATTTAATCATCATCTAAATGCTCTCCATAACCGAATAAGCCTTACTGTACCCCGTACTCAGCAAAATTTAAGGCTCTTATTCTGAG
>Ga0163146_10003238_pt1 | contig 20936 bp, 12 predicted proteins | sample OliLakLV19MP7G1_FD_148648 | JGI IMG/M metagenome (GOLD analysis project Ga0163146, IMG submission 148648) | Freshwater microbial mat bacterial communities from Lake Vanda, McMurdo Dry Valleys, Antarctica - Oligotrophic Lake LV.19.MP7.G1 | ecosystem: Environmental > Aquatic > Freshwater > Lake >...
GCCCCCACCGCTAACCCCGCCGGACCGCTTGCGGTCTGCGACAACGGCTCCGGGCAGGCGACTTTCAACCTGACCACGTTGAACAACACGGTCAACGGCGGCTCTGGAACAGTGACCTGGTACACCAATATGGCGGCAACCATTCCGGTTGGCACTCCGGCAGCTTATACGACGGGTACGACTACGGTTTACGCCGTTGTAGGGACGATGCCCTGCGTATCGGCACCCCAGGCCGTGCAATTGAACGTCACGCCTTTGCCTCCGGCGAACCCCGCGAACCTCCAGGCTTGCGGCAATGCCATGGGTCAGGCTACTTTTAACCTGACTTCGATTAACAGTACCGTAACAGGAGGTGGCTTGGGAACCGTGAACTGGTGGACAACTGCCGGGGCAACGACGCCCATTGCCAACCCAAGCGCTTTTGTTGTCAATGCTCCGGGCGGACAGGCGTTTGCAACCGTCACCAACAACGGGTGCTCTTCCGACAACGCCGCGCTCATTTCCATCACGGTAACCGCAACGCCGACGGCCAACCCTGCCGGTCCGTTGCAGGCGTGCGACCAGGGTGGCGGCCAGGCCACCTTCAACCTGAATACGCTGAACAATACCATATCCGGAGGTTCGGGAACCGTAAACTGGTTCTCCAACCCGGGAGCAACCATCGCAATCGGAACCCCGGGCAGTTACACAGCAGGCTCCGGTATCGTTTATGCCACGGTGACCAGCAATGGCTGCCCTTCCAGCCCGATACCCATTTCCATCATCGTAGCGGCACCGCCTACTGCGTTGCCTACTTCGCTGACCGAATGCGCTACGGTGGGCAACACCGCCACGTTCGACCTGACCGATGCCAACAATGCAGTCAACAACGGCACTGGCAACACAGTAACTTGGTATTCCAATATCGGCGGCACCATTGTAATACCTAACCCGACGAGTTTTACGACAGCAACAGTAACCGTTTATGCACGGGTAGACAATGGCGCGTGCCAGTCTGCCCCGGTTGCCGTGCAATTGATTGTGAACCCTCGACCCACGGCTAACCCGACAACGTTCAACGTTTGCGTCGTGAGCCTGATCCCACCGGTTGCGAATTACGACCTGCCCGGAACGATCAATACCATCAACGGCGGCACGGGGAATACGGTCAATTGGTACACCAATGCTGCTGGCACCATACCCCTTGACATTAACAGTGTAACGACTTTGCCGTCAACGGTTTATGCAACCGTTACAAACGCCGCCGGCTGCGAATCGCTGACGGTGGCTATTCCGGTTGTAGTGGTCTTTGCGCCGGCAGCTTCAACAGCTTCCGCGCAGGCTTGCGATCAGGGAAGCGGGCAGGCAATTTTCAACTTGACGTCACTGAACGGAACTGTTAACCAGGGGCAGCCTAATGCAGTGACCTGGTATTCCAATATGGCAGCGACCGTTCCGATTGCCAATCCTGCTGCATTTCCTTCCGGCTCTACAACGGTTTACGCAGTGGTTATGGGAGCCTCCGGATGCAATGCAGCGCCCGTTGCCGTTACGCTGACGGTCACGCCCGCACCGCCCGCAACCCCGACTACCCTGTCCGCGTGTAATACAGGCAGCAACCAGGCAACTTTTGTGCTGACCAATGCCAATGGGATTGTGAATGGTGGGTTCGGCGGCACGGTAAACTGGTATACAAATATGGCGGCGACCATTCCGATTGCCAATCCGAGCGCTTATACGACGGGAGCCACAACGGTTTATGCTACCGTAACACAAAGCGGGTGTACCTCCCAACCGGTAGCCGTCACGCTAAACGTTGTGCCACAGCCGCCTGCGCAAGCGGCAAGTTTGTCTGCCTGCGGCAACGGCCTCGGACAAGCCACATTCAACCTCAACAGCTTGAATAATACGGTCAACTTAGGGACAGGCAATACAGTAACGTGGTATACCAATATGGCGGCGACCAACCTGGTTGCCAATCCGACGTTTTTCGTTTCCGGCACTGTCCTTGTTTATGCGGTCGTTGGCGATGGTTTTTGCAATTCGCAACCGGTTGCTGTTCAATTAACGGTGACCCCTGCGCCCACCGCAATTCCAACCAGCTTGTCTGCTTGTAACAATGGTTCCGGCCAGGCAACATTTAACCTGACAACCGCCAACTTGACCATCAATGGCGGCACGGCCAACCTCGTTAACTGGTACCTCAATGCCGCAGGAACCACGCCCATCGGCAACCCGGCTGCATTTACATCCGGCACCACAACGGTTTATGCGGTAGTGGACAATGGCATTTGCGTTTCTGCTCCGGTGCCGATTACGCTGACGCTCTTAGCTGCGCCGGTCGCCAACCCGGCTTCGCTGCAACAGTGCGCCACATCGGGGAATCAGGCGACGTTTAATCTGAATTCCGTAAACAATACCGTTAACGGCGGCGCCGGTAATTCGGTAGACTGGTACTCCAATGCCGCCGGAACCACGCCAATCGGCAACCCGGCTGCATTCACCAGTGGGTCGGTGACGGTTTATGCCCGGGTAACGAATGGGCAGTGTACTTCGGCACCGGTAGCCGTCACGCTGACGGTAACCCCGCTCCCGGTCGTTTCGCCAGCTTCTTTACAGGCTTGTAACAGCGGCAGCGGCACGGCTGCTTTCAACCTAACCAGCGTCAATGCTATCGTCAATGGCGGCACGGGAAATACGGTCAATTGGTTTATGAATGCCAACGGAACGGGGCCTGTTGCCAATCCAACCAGCTTTACCTCTGGCACGGCGACTGTTTTTGCAGTGGTGACAAATGCCGGTTGTTCTTCCGTGCCTGTGGCAGTTACCCTCACCGTTTCATCAGGGTTTACGCTCAGCCTTATTGTGGCGCAAGCCATCACCTGCAACAGCGCGACCAACGGCAGCCTCAACCTGACCGTGACCGGCGGGACCATGCCATTTAATTACGACTGGAATGTCAATCCTTTGGATGGGATACAAGATCCGACGGGGCTTGGCGCAGGAACCTATTCCGTGACGGTAAGCGATGCAAACGGCTGTCAAAATAATACGTCTATTGTACTCAACCAACCGGCGGTGCTCGGCATCAATTGTTCCCAGGCCAGCCCGGTTTCTACGGTTGGCGGCAGCGATGGATCGGCCAGCATAGTCATCAGCGGGGGCACCGCGCCTTATATGGTAGCGTGGTCGGGCGCAGCAAGTGGTTCGCAGGCGCAAGCCACTGCCGGTACAGCCACCATCAGTGGATTGGTCGCCGGTAGTTACAACGTGACGGTCACGGACGCCAACAATTGTAATACTACTTGTAGTTTCGTTATCAGCGACCCTTCCTGTAATATTTCGGTTTCGGCAACTTTCGAAAATCCAACTTGCGAAGGCAGCACCAATGGCACCATTGACCTCACTGCAACGGGCGCATTTCCATTCGATTACGACTGGAGTGATGATACGTTAGACGGCACAGAAGACCCAATGGCCGTAGGCACCGGAACTTATTCGGTAACCGTGACGGATGACGACGGTTGTCAGGCGATTACTTCCGTCACACTGACAAATCCACCGGGGCTGATGCTTTCCTGTGCGCAGGCAAATCCGGTATCTGTTCCCGGTGGCAGCGACGGCACAGCGACCATCAACATCAGTGGGGGCACAGCGCCTTATACCCTCCTGTGGGCAGGCCCGGTGAGCGGTACGCAGCAGGTCTTAGTTGCGGGCGACGCTACGATTTCAAATTTGCCGGCAGGTGTCTATACCATGACGGTGACAGACGATAACGGCTGCTCGGAAGCTTGCAGTTTTACCATCAGCCCGGCGGGGTGCGCGTTGGATGTGATCGTGAACAGCACGGCTATTTCGCCTTGTTTTGGTGCGGTGAACGGAAGTATTGTTTTAGACGTAACTAATGCGACCGGTGTTATTCAGTACGACTGGAATGTGGATGCCCTTGACGGCGAACCAGATCCTTCAGGGCTTGGCGCCGGATTTTATGCCGTCACGGTGACCGACGAGGCAGGCTGTAGCGATACAATTTCGGTGACGCTCTCGACACCGGATCCTATTTTGGAAACCTGCGAGGTAATCAGTCCTGCTTCGGGGCCTTCTGCGAGTGATGGATCGGCTCAAATCAGTTATGCGAACGGCCTTGCTCCATACACGATCGCCATTGACCGCGGGGGCGGGGGATATAACGATACGATTATCAGCGGCATGGATAGTACGATCCTACTCAACGACCTACCTCCGGGGTTCTACACGGTTACGGTAATTGATGCGAATAATTGCCCCAGTCCTTGTGGTTTTGTTATTTGCGGCGGGTTAGAAGTCGCCTTGAGTAGTGAAAGAGAAACCTGCCCCGGCGCAGGGGATGGCAGCGCTATTGCAACCGTCACAGGCGAATTTTTTTCTTACACCATTTTGTGGAGTACGACGGAGGTAAGCGATACCATCATTAATTTGTCGTCCGGAATCTATACCATTTCCATAATGGACGCCCTGGGGTGTACGCTTACCGATTCAGTGGAGCTATTCGCGCCGGTTCCACTCGAACTCCAGTGCAGTCAGCAAACACCCGTTTCTACTCCGGTAGCCACTGATGGAGAAGCCTCAATCATTGTTGATGGCGGCACAGCGCCTTATACCCTGGCCTGGAGCGGCGCTGGCAGCGGCAGTCAAACCGTAAATATAGCCGATACGGTGGTGATTGGTGGACTGGCTGCCGGGGTGTATTCCCTGACGCTGACCGACGCAAACGGGTGTACAGAAACGTGTAGTTTTACGATTGCGGTGCCGGGTTGCAACCTCAGCGCCGTCGCAACGGCACAAAACGAAACCTGTCCGGGCAGCCTGAACGGGCGTATCGAACTGACGGTCACCGGCGGCCTTCCTCCATTGACTTTTGACTGGAGCGACAATGCCTTGGACGGCACGGAAGATCCGATGGGGATTTCTCCAGGCACTTACAGCGTCACGGTCACCGATGGGGCTGGCTGTCTTGCTTTTGCAACCGTTACCGTCATCACTCAAAACACCTTACCAAACGCCACTCTTGGCGCGGGCTCAGCCATTTGCGAAGACGATTGTTTCGACTTTTTACTAACGCTGACTGGTACCCCGCCGTTTACGGTCAATTATACGCTGGATACCGGTTCGGGCCCGCAAGCGCTGAGCGCTACTTTTGCAGGAACGGCGGGCGTCATCCCGGTTTGTCCGGCAGATTTTAACCTGACAAGCGGAACCATTTCGATGACGCTTACGGGCATTTCGGATGCAAATTGTGCTAACGCACTGAGCGCATCATCCAGCATTGCGGTATCGCCGCATTCCACGGCCACGGTATCGCCAACGTTGTGTCCCGGCGAAAGCATCGTGGTGAATGGCAGCATTTACGATGAAAGCCGCCTCAATGGCATAGAAGTCATGGAAGGCGTCAACCCTGCCGGTTGCGACAGCATTATTACGGTTAGCATCAGCTTTTTCCAACCCGCAACTAGATCCTTTACGGAAACCCTTTGTGCGGGGGAAACGGTCACCATCGGAGGAACCACGTTCGGTGAAGCGAATCCTTCCGGTACCGCCATTTTGCCAAACGCCAGCGTAAATGGTTGTGATTCCAGCGTTTTAGTCAGCCTGACTTTTATCCAACCGGTGACAACTAACCTGTCGCCAACCCTTTGCCTGGGGGAAACGGTGGTGGTGAATGGCACTACTTACGATGAAAATACGCCCGTTGGACAAGAGACCTTAGTATCTGCACTGGGCTGCGATTCCATTGTAAACATCCAGTTGAATTTCCATCCGGCATCCACGAACAACCTCGCCCAAACCCTTTGTGAAGGGGAGCAATTGGTCGTTAATGGAACGGTTTATGACCAAAATAATCCGGCAGGCACAGAAATCGTCGCCGGCGGCAGCGCCAACGGTTGCGATTCCACGATCGTGGTAGCCTTTCAGTTTGTGCCGCCCGTGACGAAAAACCTGACCCTCAATTTGTGCAGCAGCGAACAAATCGTGGTCAATGGAACCGTATACGACCAGAACAATTCAGGCGGCACGGAGCTTATCCCGGGCAGCAGCGCCAATGGTTGTGACAGCACGGTGGTCGTTGCCCTAAGCTTTTTTCCGGAACCGACTGCGACCCTGAGCCCAACCTTATGCGATGGAGAACAGCTTGTTGTCAATGGTACGGTTTACAACCAAAACAATCCATCCGGAACAGAAAGTCTGCAAACCGTGAACGGTTGCGACAGCACGGTGGTCGTCAATCTCAGCTTCCATCCTGCCGTTTCCACCCAAATTACCCCGACGCTGTGTTTTGGCGAAAGCCTCACCGTCAATGGGACGGTGTACAACGGCAATAATCCTTCGGGAACGGAAGTCATCATTGGCGGCGCTGCAACGGGTTGCGACAGCACCATTTTGGTTGATTTGTCCTTTAGTTTGCCGATAACAGCAGCCATTCAAGGCAATGCTTCCATTTGCACCGGAGGTTCGGCCACGCTTACCTTCCTCCTGGCGGGGGAAACGACCTTCAATGTCACTTACAGCAATGGTATTTCTCCCCCGGCCACGCTGAACAACATCAACAACGGCGAAACGATCACGGTCAGCCCGGGCGCGACGGCCACCTACACCATTCTTTCGGCAACCGCCGTCGGGAATGCCTGTCCGGTCGCTATTTCCGGCAGTGCGACCATCAGCGTCAGCAATTTAGCCGTTCAGGGGCAGGTGACATCAGACTTTCAGGGCTTTGGCGTTAGTTGTCCGGGTAGCGAAGACGGCAGCGCTACGGTGCTTCCACAGGGCGGTTTGCCGCCTTATACCTATGTTTGGAGCGATGGTCAAACCGGTGCTGAAGCGGAAGGTTTAGCCGCAGCAACTTACATGGTGACCATGACGGATGCCGGAGGATGTACCGGTACGGCAAGTATAACGCTGACCGCTCCTCCGGGAATAACGGCCACGGCTTCAGGCCTTTCACCCTTGTGTTTTGGGGATCGTGACGGCAGCATCCTCATTGAGGCGGTGAATGGTGGCAGCGCCCCATATTCGTTTTCAATGGACGGCAATGTATTCCAGTCCATCCCTGCCGGCCTGCCATTCACGATTGCCAACCTCGCCGCAGGCGTTTATGACCTCGTTATCCGCGATGTCAATGGCTGCACGACTTCGGTGGCCGCAAATGTCGTAGCGCAGGAAGAATTGATGCTCGACCTGGGAGAAGATCGCACCATTAAATTGGGAGACAGCACGCTCATTCGCGCACAGGTCAATTTTGATATTGCACAATTGCAATGGACGCCAACGTTGAACCTTAGCACACCGGACGCATCCGATTCGTATGCCAATCCGATAGAAAGCACCGCTTACCGACTGACTGCCGAAGATGCCAACGGTTGCAGTGTCAGCGATGTCGTGATGATTTTTGTGAACAAAACCCGCAGTGTTTACATTCCCAATGTTTTTAGTCCCAACGGAGACGGCTTGAACGACCTGTTTACCATTTTTGCGGCAAGCGATGTAGTGGAAATCAAAGGTTTTGCTATTTTTGACCGGTGGGGTAATATGTTGTACCAAAAAGGGCCTTTCCTGCCGAATGATTTGCAATATGGTTGGGATGGCACGTTCGAGGGCCGGGAAATGAATGCGGCCGTGTATATTTATTACGCAGAAGTTGTTTTTTCGGATGGGCAAACGGAGGTGTTTAAAGGGGATGTGATCTTAATGAGATAGTGGGCGAGGGGCAAGTGGCAAGTGGGCGAGGGGCAAATTTGCAAGCAGGCAAACCCTGATTGTGTAAAAAGCGGTTAACCAAAGTATATGGATCAGCGCATCATCAACCTGTACGACGAGTACACCCACAAGCCGCTCACGCGTGCGGAATTTCTGACAAAACTGGCGCGATTGACCGGCGGAATGGCTGCCGCTGCGGCGGTTTTGCCTTTGCTGGAATCGGATTATGTGCGCTCTATGATGACAGAGGAAGACGGCAAAAAGCTGTTCACGGAATACATTACTTATCCGGGCGTGCCTGCCGAAATGGGCGCGTATATTGCCCGGCCTAAAAAGAAGAAAAAATACCCGGCGGTGGTGGTCATCCACGAAAACCGCGGGTTAAACGCGCATATTGAAGATGTGACGCGCCGGGCAGCGATGGCCGGGTATTTAGCCATCGCGCCCAATGCCCTGGCACCGTTGGGTGGTACTCCCGCCAACGAAGATGAAGCCAGAACGCTTTTCGGCACCCTGAAAGCAGAAGACAGCCTCAAAAATTTCATCGGAGTTTTTGACTACCTGACGACCCGGAAAGACTACAACGGCAAAGCCGGTTGTGTGGGTTTTTGCTGGGGTGGCGCAATGTCGGGCAGCTTAGCCGTCAACGTACCGACCCTGAAAGCGGCAGTAGGTTTCTACGGTCGCCAGCCAGCCGATGCCGACGTGCCAAAGATCAATGCCGCCATCCAACTGCACTACGCCAGCTTGGACGAGCGCGTCAATGCCGGGATTCCTGCCTACGAAGCGGCGCTGAAAGCCAACAATAAACCTTACGAATTGCACCTGTATGAAGGCGTCAACCACGCGTTCCACAACGATACTTCGACAAGCCGGTATGATGAAGCGGCGGCGAAATTGGCGTGGGAACGGACGTTGGATTTTTTTGAGAAGCATTTAAAGGGGTAGGAAAGTATTCCTGTTGCCCTTTATCCTTGTATACCCCGGGCTGCACAGTTTCCTGTGCTCGCCAGTTTAAGAAATTTTGCTTTCCGTGGGATATTCGGTCTATTGAAATAAGCGCTGAAAGCGCTGGTGGAGTATGTGGGCGTACGCCGCTTTTTGCTTGTCTGAAAGGAAGGAAATGGCAAGGAAATTTTCCCACGATGGGTATGCCTGCGGGAAAGTTGGTACGTAATCGGACATCTATTCTCCATTTTTCCGGATTTCAACGGTGACCGCACCTACAAGATCTGCACCGGTAGCCACCTCCGAAACCATAGCGAAGTTACTCCCCAAACGCCTCCACCTTAGACAACTTCCGATACGAAATCGTATCCTGCAATCGAAAATACCCCGTTTTTTCAACACTCGTATCGGGCTGAATGCCCCAGGGGCCAAAAAACAGGTCGGTGCGGGCCGCATGTTCGGTCACATAGGGCTGTTCGCCTTGCATACAAAGTACCGTAATGGACGAATCGGGGTGTTCCAAAGCAGAAAGGTAAAGCGTTTCATAGGGGAGTGCCCAAGGCATGAGCAGCTCCTTAACGGGTAGGTCATCAATGGAAACCATAAACTTTTGGCCGTCGAATTTTTTGGCGTGGTCTAACAAATTCTGCTCGATGACGATGCGCTTTTTGTACACATTGTGCTGCCAGCCGATGTGTGCCACCCGGATGGCCACCACTGCGGGGATCAGGAACAGCAATACCCGGTGCCAGCGCGGTGCGCGGAGCAGGTCAAACACCAAAGGGATCGCCAGCATCACCGCCAGCACCTGGTAGTGGCTTTCGATGTAAAATTGCTCTACATCCCAGTGGAAGGTGCAATTCACCAAAACTAAGTAGGACAGTACTGAACCGACGATAAAAAACAGCTTCAGGAAATTGCGTTGCCGGGCATAAAAAACGATGATGGCCGCCAGCAGCAGTGGGAAGCAATAATAGTCTGTGACGCAGTCCTTATAGAAATTCTCCGTGCTTTTCAGCGAGAAGAAGTGAATGGCACGTTCCAGCACACTATCGGCTAAGCCCGTCGTCGCCGTATCGTAGGCATTGGCCGGAAGGCCGAACCTTTTGAACAGCATCACTGCAAGGCCCAGAACCGGCAACAAATAAAAAGCTTTCCGCTTTTCCCGTTCCCGACTGATGGCCATGAACAACCAAATATAAAAAAACGGAATGAAGGTGACGGGGTGGAAAAAAATGATGACAACGCTCAGACCGGTCATCAGGAGGTAAATGGCGCCTGCCCGAAAAGGGTGATCAAGCGCAGGGTGGTCTTTGTAAAACAGCGTGTCTGCAATACCATAGAAAAAGATCACCAACGCACAACCTTGAAGCAACTCCGACTGGATCCAATAAAACGTATGGCTCACCAACAGGGTATAAAACAGCGCCAGCACCAAGCCCATCCGCCCGTTGCGAAATACGCCCACCAGCAACAAAAACAGCACAAACGGGTAGATCACAAACGACATCGAATACGCGCGCAGCACCCCTTCCAGCGACCAGCCGAGGCGAACCGCCACCAACGGAAAAACCTGCGTGACTGCCGCGCCGAAGCGACCAACTTGTATGGCCAAGTCGTTTGTGGTGATGATCGTAAAGGACTGGAAAGCCGCGTCTAAAAAAACGGTGCGTTCTAAATAAAATACCCAGGCCATCGCGCCCAAAGCAAAGAATACAAACCACCCGATATAACGCAGCGGGTTCGAGCGGTCGAAAGAAAGCGTGGGCGGAAGCAAGTTCGGCATTGTTCCAGGTTTCGGAGGTTTAATAAAATGTATGTTGTTCTTTGGCCATGCGGCGCAACAACGGACTGCACCGATAGCGGTCTTCGCGGTAGGTATCGTATAAGGCATCCAATGCAGCCACACAACGCGCAGCGCCCCATTCATCGGCCCAGCGCAACAAGCCCTTTGGGTAGTTGACGCCGCTGGTCATGCTCACGTCAATATCCTCACGGGAGGCCACATTCAGCATCAACGCATCGGCAGCTTCGTTGATGAGCATGGCCACGATGCGCTCCACGATTTGTCGGCCAGGTGCTTCGGCTGTTTTGGCGGCCGCCAGCAGGTTGTCCTCTCCTTTGCTGTAATCGTAAAATCCGCGCCCCGATTTCCGGCCTAAGTAGCCCGCTTCAGCCAACCGTTTTTGGGTAAAGGCCGGTTTATAGCGCGGGTCGTAAAAAAACGACCGGAACACCGTTTCCGTCACGGTATAATTGACGTCGTTGCCGATGTAATCCATCAGGGTGAACGGCCCCATGCGAAAGCCGCCGAGGGCAGTCATGGCCCAGTCAATGGTCGGCGCATCGGCGATGCCTTCTTCCAGGATGCGCAGCGCTTCGCCGTAAAAAGGCCGGGCGATGCGGTTGACAATGAACCCGGGGGTATCTTTGGCGACCACGGGGAGTTTGCCCCAGGCTTTCATCAGCGCGCAAGCCTGTTCAATGACCGCAGGCGCTGTTTGAATGGCGGGGACCACCTCAACCAATTTCATCACTGGCGCCGGGTTGAAAAAGTGAAGGCCGAGTACGCGTTCGGGCATTTGGCAAGCCGCTGCAATGGCGGTCACGGACAACGAGGAGGTGTTCGTTGCCAGCAGGCAGTGGTGCGGGGTCACGTCTTCCAACTGGTCAAAAACCGCTTTTTTGACCTCCATATCTTCCACAATGGCCTCAATGACCAACCCGGCATCCTGGCAGGCGTAGATGTTTTGAATGTAGTGGATACGGGCGAGGATTTCCGGTGCCGACGCCCCACCCAATTTGCCTTTTTCGGCTAAGCGTTGCAGGGTTTGTTCCAATTGTTGCTGGGCGCGCTCCAGCGCATCCGGGTTGTTGTCGTAGAGGTAGACTTCATGGCCGGCCAATGCAGCAACCTGAGCAATGCCGGATCCCATGGAGCCGCTTCCGATGACGCCAATTTTGAGCATAAAGCGTTTTTTTATTTCAGACTGCGAAAATAGGGAGGGTTTTCGGGATCTGCGATTATTTGACGCATCCTTTAACTTGACAAGTTGTCTGTTTTTTGTATTTTTGTAGTAAAATATAGAATATGAAGACCATTACGGTTGGCGATTTAAAGGCCACTTTTTCAGACATCCTCAAAAGGGTACAGCAAGGCGAATCCATTGCGATCACCTTTGGCAGGAAAAAAGAAGTATTGGCATATCTTGTTCCCAAACAAAACATGCCAGCTTCATCTCCCCGTCCGCTCGGACTCTTAGAGGGGGAAGCTCATTTTTTGATCAAAGAGGATTTTAAAATGACTGAAGCTGAAATGTTTTCCTGATGAAAAAATACCTACTCGATTCCCATGTCTTGCTATGGTCGGTTTTTGAAGTAAACAAAATCCCGAAACAGGTGCAGGACGTACTCAAAAATTCTGAAAATGCCATTTTTGTTAGCTCAGTCAGTTTATGGGAAATATCATTGAAATACCGGTTGGGCAAACTGGATTTTTTCAACTTTGACCCTATGAATTTACCGCTAATATGTGGTCAAATGCAGTACGAACTACTGCCCTTGGAACCCATTGAAGCCAGTAGTTACCATTTGCTTCAGGCTAATTATCACAAAGATCCATTTGACCGGATGCTCATTCGACAAGCAATTCAACAAGGGCTCATCCTTTTAAGTGCAGATGCGTTGGTTGCACAATACACGGTTGAAGGATTAAAAGTATTTTGGCAATAGTGATTTTAGAAAGCTAGTTCAAAGTCGCTGTAAAACCAGGTTCATCCCGCATCAGACATGCACTACACTATCCAGCAAATCGCCAAAATCATTGGCGGAAATTTTCTGCGCCGCGCCAGCGGCAAGGCCATTGTGAAGCACCTGCTCACCGATAGCCGCCAGTTAATTTTTCCGGAAACAACCCTGTTTTTTGCCTTGCCGGGCGTCAGCCAGGACGGCCATGCTTTTTTGGAAAAATTGTACGAAGCGGGCGTCCGGAGTTTTATTGTCGAAAAAAAAGAAGGGTATGAAGCCTTATCAGAGGCCAATATCGTAAAGGTATCGGATGTGCTGGCAGCCTTGCAACAGTTGGCAGCGCACCACAGGCAGCAGTTTGATATTCCGGTCGTGGGCATCACCGGCAGCAACGGGAAAACCATCGTCAAGGAATGGCTTTTCCAGTTGTTGCGCGACGACCACCGCATTGCCCGCAGCCCCCGCAGCTACAACTCCCAGGTTGGCGTACCCTTATCCGTCTGGCAATTGCAGCCCCGGCACACCATCGGAATTTTTGAAGCGGGCATTTCCCAAACGGGTGAAATGGCCCGCACGGCGCAAATCATCCGCTGCACGGCAGGTATTTTCACCAATATCGGCGAAGCCCACGCGGAAGGATTTTCCGACCTGATGGAAAAGTTGCAGGAAAAGCTCCTGCTTTTTGAGTTTGCCGACATCATCGTGTATTGCAAAGACAATCCAAGCGTAGATGCGGCCATCCGCGCATTGAACAAGCCGGTGTTTTCCTGGTCGCGAACAGACGCAGCCGACCTTCGGGTCATTGGCATCCGGCAAAACGCCGCGGGGCATGCGGACATCGAAGCCATTTTTCAAGGCCATAAAATCGCCATCACCATTCCGTTCAGCGACGCCGCTTCCATCGAAAATGCCATCCATTGCTGGGCAATGCTGTTGTTTTTGGAAGTGCCGCAGGAAATCATTGAACAACGCATGGCGGGTCTGGAACCGGTGGCAATGCGCCTTGAATTACGGGAAGGCATCAACGGTTGCACCTTGATCAACGACAGCTATAACTCGGATTTTACGTCGTTGTCCATCGCGCTCAATTTTATGGAACAGCAGCGTGGGGGTGCCCGCCGAACCTTGATTCTGTCCGATATTTTGCAAAGCGGCCGGGAAGAAGCGGATCTTTACGCCGATGTTGCGATGCTCGTCCGCGAAAAAGGCGTCAACCGCCTCATCGGTATCGGGCATGCGGTATACGCTTTAAAAAACCTGCTCCCGCCTTCGGTCAGCCTGCATTTTTACGAAACCACCGCCGAATTTCTGCGCGTGTGCCACCAATTCGATTTTCAGAACGAAGTCATCCTGGTAAAAGGGGCACGACCTTACGCGTTTGAAAAAATTGCGCGGCGCTTGTCGCAAAAAATGCACCGTACCGTGCTGGAAGTGAACCTCAGTGCGCTGGCCTATAACCTCCGGCTCTATCGGGGTAAATTGCGCCCCGACACCAAAATTATGGCCATGGTAAAAGCTGCGGCGTATGGCAGTGGCAGCTTGGAAACTGCGCGACTGCTGGAGTTTCACAAAGTGGATTATTTAGCGGTGGCTTACGCCGACGAAGGTGCCGAATTGCGGCGGGGCGGAATCCGGCTGCCTATTCTCGTGCTGAATCCGGAAGAAGCGGCCTTCGACAGCCTGTTGCGCTATAACCTTGAGCCGGAAATATACAGCTTAGCCCAACTCCGGCAGTTTGCACAGTTCAGCGCTGATGCAGCGCGGGCCATTCCCATTCACCTGAAGCTGGATACCGGGATGCGCCGGCTTGGATTTGAAGCAGAAGACTTGGAGGCTCTGCTGGAATTGCTGGCTGCTTATCCGCACTTGAGCGTTCGGAGCCTGTTTTCCCACCTTGCGGCGAGTGAAGCGCCAGATCACGATGAATTCACGCGCTCGCAAATCCAGCAATTCGAAGCGCAGTATGAACTTATTTCGGAAGGTATTGGCTATCGGCCGCTCCGGCACATTCTCAATTCCGGGGGCATCGAACGGTTTCCACAGGCACAAATGGACATGGTGCGGCTCGGCATCGGGTTATACGGGATGGGTGCAACCGGGGCGTTTAGCAGGCGGCTGAAACCGGTACTATCGCTGAAGGCGACGATTTCTCAAATCAAGCAGGCGACGCCCGGCACAACGATCGGTTACGGCAGACGGGGGCAGGCCGATCAGGATAAACGCATTGCCACCATCAGCATCGGCTATGCCGACGGCTTATTGCGCGCCGCCGGCAACGGACATTTCAGCGTCCTTGCCGGCGGCAAACGCGCACCCATCATCGGCAATGTGTGCATGGATATGTGCATGATTGACGTCACGCAAATTCCGGAGGCCAAAGAAGGGGATGAGATCGAAATTTTTGGTGATCACCTGCCGGTGACAGAATTGGCCGCTGCACTGCAAACCATTCCTTACGAAGTATTTACGGGCATTTCTCCGAGGGTGAAACGGGTGTACGTGCAAGAGTGACCGACTAAATGGGCAGACACTATTTATTCGATCTTACCATGTCCGGAGGACATGTTGTATCCGTTGCCGTTGTATTGGATTTCATAATTCAACTCCTTTGCATACTTTGCTTTGTATTTGCGGTGCAGGTCGTCGGAGAGCTTTTTGCCGTTCACCTCGAACGTTTTGTCATTTAATTTTAATGCAGACAAGCTTTTTTTATCCTGAATGAGGCCATCCTGAACCAACTCAGCGATCAGGTTTCCCATTATTTCGCGGTCTTTTTGAGCCTGTTTGCGGTCGCGGATGGCTTGCGCCTTGTCCTTTTCTGCTTGTTCCCGATCGCGCATGGCCTGTTCAACATCGCGTTTGGATTGTGCTCTGTCTATTTCGGATTGTTCTCGATCGCGTTCGGATTGTGCTCTGTCCTTTTCAGCCTGCTCCCGATCGCGGACGGATTGTTCGATATCGCGTTTTGCCTGTGCTCTGTCTCTTTCCGCCTGCTCCCGGTCACGGGCAGCTTGTTCTACATCGCGTTTGGCTTGTTCCACGTCTAATTCGGCTTGCTCGCGGTCGCGTTCTGCCTGTGCTCTGTCTAATTCTGCCCGTTCGCGATCCCGTTCTGCTTGTTCCATGTCCAATTTGGCTTGCGCCCGATCCCGTTCGGCCTGAGCCATATCCGCTTTGATCTCTGCATCTATTTTGCGGATCATGCTGTCGTAGTTCCCAAGCTGGTCGTCTGGCACTTTTTTGCCGTCAATCGTCATTTCCTTTACTTTACCCTCTACGCGTTTCATTACGTAAGTTTTTCCATTGTTTTCCCGGACGGTCATCTCTTGCAGTTCAGCAGCCGTGCCTTCGCCCGTGATGTTGATGGTTGAAATGCGCTCTTTTTCAATTTTTTGAGTCTGGGCTTGCACGTCGTCAACCGGCAGCAGCCAGAACAGTCCTGCCATCAATACGCAGGAAATCAAGGTGATTTTTTCCATGTTATTTAAAGTTTTAGTATTGCCAAGACCCAGGATGCGCTGCACCCGGTAGCGTAATTGTCCGCGGTGCGTTCCCGGAAAAGCGGCTGCATAATTTGCGCCGGACAAGTTGAGTTCCTGAAAATGCAGCAAGGCATTCAGGTAGCCCGATTTGTGGTTCATGGCCGCCACGGCCATTTCATCGCAGCAATGTTCCCTTTCTTCGCGCAGCAGGGTAGAAACCCAGAGTACCGCCGGGTTGAAAAAGAAGATGGTTTCTGCAAAATGCTGGAGCAGGTTCACCAAAAAATCCTGGCGACGAATATGAGCCAGTTCGTGCAGCAGAATAGCCTCTACTTGTTCGGCAGGCAACTGCGCCAACATGCCGATCGGAATCAAGATAACCGGCTTCAGAATGCCGATCACCGAAGGCACCTGTACAAACCCCGATTCCAGCATACTGACCGGGCTTCGCAGGCTTAGTTTTTTTGCCAATTCCCGCACGCGGTGCTGCCATTCTGGCAACGGCGCAACAGCGCCACGGTAGCGCAAACGGCGGATCAGGTAAAGATCCAGCCCCATTTTTAGGCATTTTAACATAAAAACAAGGATCCACAGCAAGCAAATCGTGGAAGCGTGCGCATTAAAAAACGAGACCCCATCATCTACATAATCCCGGCTTACCAGACCCAAAAGTGGTTGTTTCGCAGCCGCAGCATCGGATAATTCCGACAGGGTTTTGCCGTCTATTAACACAACCGGTTTCCCGTGGATGGCTTGATCCAGTTCGTGGCGCCACTGTAGATTGAAGGTGAGGCATACGCCACCAATAAATATGGCTAATAAAAACCCAAGCAAACGGTACCGGAGGGCAGCTGTAGTTTTTTTGGTAAAAAACAGGACAAGCGCCGCCAGCAAAGCCAGCAGCAAGCCCTGCCAAAGGGAGTGGAGCAGCGTCCAGCAAAAGGCCCGGACGCTCTCGTCTGAAAACAGCGGGTGATTTGAAAAAAGGCGCATAAGGTGTTTTTTTATGCTTTATCTGAATCCATCTGATCCAGCAAGTTCCGGATGGCGTCTAATTCAGCTTTGGATGTATTTTTATTGCCCAGCAACTGCATCATCAGGCTGGAGGGAGAACCTTTGTACATCGTGTCCACAAAGCGATCCAGCAAAGCGCTTTTGGTTGGCTGCTCCCCAATGGCCGCGCTGTACACGTGCTTCATGCTGCTTTCGTCGCGCAGGAGCAGGCCTTTTTCTACCATGAGCTGCATTTGCTTCAGGGTGGAGGTGTATTGCACCGCTTTTTTTTGCGCATTCAGTCGCTCATTCACTGCACGAACGGTGGATGGGCCGTCTTCCCAGAGCACTTGCAGGATGTCTAACTCCGCCTTTGTGGGTTCTGTTTTTTTTTCCGGATTGTCGTTTAAATCATTCATAAAGCAAAGGTACGACAAAAATCGTACGTTGCAATACGTAGCTACGTTTTTTTTGTGCAGATGCAAAGAAATTCAGAATCCATGCATAGCTTGCTGTCGAAAACAGTAAAGCAAATGAAAATATTGATGGTTTGTCTCGGCAATATTTGCCGTTCGCCTTTAGCAGAAGGAATCCTTAAAGAAAAAATCAGGGCGCGGGGATTGGACTGGCAGGTAGATTCTGCCGGCACTGGGGGCTGGCATGCCGGGGAACTGCCCGACCACAGATCCATAAAAACCGCTCGTCGTCATGGCATTGACCTCACTGACCAGCGTGCCCGGAAACTTCGGCCCGATGACCTGATTTATTTTGATTTGATGTTAGCCATGGATGAATCCAACCGCAGCGATATTTTGAGATTGGCCGGTAATGAAGCGCAACACCGCAAAGTAGAAAAGATCATGAATTTTCTGAACCCCGGTTTAGACCAGGACGTGCCCGATCCGTATTGGGACGACAATGGGTTTGAAGCGGTTTTTCAGATGTTGGAGGAGGCGTGTGAGGCGTTGGTTGAAAAATACGTCTGACACAATCTATCCAGGTTTGTATTTATTTACCGCCTTGCTGGCGTGACGGCGACGTCTCTTGCCTGTTATTCGTCGTGCTCTGGCCAGTCATGTGGAAGCCAGCCAGAGACTGGCAAATAGGACACGCGAGGCGGAGCTTCGACTTCGCTCAGCTGTCGCCATCTAAAGGCGAGCGGGTAATTCAGTGTCAATTCTTTTAAGAAATTTAATTTGAAAAATCACTCGATTTTTGTAAATTTGTTTTAACCTTATTGACCACAAAATCCCAAACCATGAAAAAGCTCTTACGCGTTATTTCTGTTTTCTGCCTAAATTCAATCACGATTGTCCACACGGTAGAAGATGCCTCGGGATGTTACAAAGATGAAGTCGTACTAACCATACAAATTTATCATCTCCCACCTCCAATAGCGAACTTTACTTTTGTAGGTCAGGCTGTATGCGACAATGGCCTGATTGTTTTTGCAGATGCCTCGCAATATGCCGAAACCTGGTTATGGGATTTTGGAGATGGAGCAACGAGTAATCTTCAGAATCCTACGCATGCCTATACAACTTCCGGAACTTACACGGTGACGTTAACCGTTAGCAATGGCTGCGGGAGTGATGTGGAAACGCAGTTTGTGGTTGCCAATTCGACTGTATTTGATTATACCGTTCCTTTCTCGATGACCTTGCAGCAGGCGATTAATTTAGGGCATTTGCCTAATCAAACCACTATCCAGGTAAAGAATATTTTCATAAACGGTCAGCTTACGATTACCAACGCCACCCCTTTTTGGGAATTGGCCACCTGTAATGTTACGATGGCACCAGGGGCAGGTATTACCGTCGGCTCTGGGAGTACATTTAAAATTGTACGCTACAAAACGAATACCCGGAGATTGAGCAATTTTATCAAGATAACCAACAAAGTATCATTGGTCAATTGCACGGTATTGAAAAAAGTATCGGGCAGTTATACCACTTATTACCGCAAACACGGGAAGCCATGCGCTTACTGAATGAAGCTGTCAGTCAAAATATAGCAAACTTGCTGGAAATAGATACCGATCTGGTTGGTGCAGAAGAAAGCACCTATCAGGAACTGATGCTGCAACGCGAATCCAAATTGGACGAAGCGGAGGTGCTTGTACGGGAAGTTGACAGTTTGGCGACTCTGGTATTGGTCGCGCAAACGGTACAGGCGGATATACTGATTGCTGAAAATGCGGCCATCACAACAAATGCGGAATATCAGGCCAATGAAAAAACGGTCAACGATATTTACTTGGCTACCCTGGCAAAAGGTGATTTGACTTTCACGCCATCTCAAACGGCCACTCTAAAAGCAATAGCGGAACAATGCCCATTATCAGGTGGGATTGGAGTATATAAAGCACGTAGTTTGTATGCACTGACCGTGCGTGCTTACTACAATGAGGAGCAGCTCTGTGCTTTGGGCATGCATCTACAACAACCTATAGGCCAAACATTATCAACTCACCCTGACGGTATCTTTAAAGTTTATCCCAACCCGAATACAGGCATCTTTATCCTGGAATATCCTGCTGGTAAGGTCGCTCAAGTGGTACTCCATGACCTGACAGGTCATCTGATTTATGAACAAGTGCTTGCACAGAATGATCGCCGCGAGGAATTTTCAATGGGTCAATTTCAGCCTGGTATCTACTTTCTGAAAATTTTGCAGGAAGGGCGAATTGTGCACGCCGAAAAAATTATCATTATTCGCTAATTCATAGGGGTTCGGAGTAAGGTTTACTCCGAATCCTTTTTCAATATATCTAATAATGAAATGTATTTTATCGTATGGAATTTGCTTTTTTCTTCTGCAGACTTATTGTCCAGCCCAAACAGTCTTCCAAAAAGAAAAACGCGACTACATCTGGCTAACTGGCTACAGCAGCAATCCTACTATCCTGATTGTAGGGGGTACACGCATAGATTTTAACTACAATCCGCCTTTGATTACTTACAACTATCGAGATTTGAATTTTGATGCAGCGAATGCCTCTATATGTGATGCCGAAGGAAGCTTGCTGTTTTATTCCAATGGTATTGCCATTCACAATTATCTGGATGAGTTGATCGAAAATGGGGATAGTTTAAACCCCGATCCTTAAACCGCGCTTTGGGTGGATGGGGGATACTTACTGCCGCAGGGAATACTTATTCTACCTTATCCGAATTCTTCCAATGAATATTTTGTCCTTTACAGTACGATCAGTGTCGTCATTCCGGCAATAGAAGGGAATAATTATCTTCCATTGAATTGTTATTCGGCAACGGTCGAAATATCGCAGGAAGATACGGGTTACGTACTGGAAAAGAACACATTGATTCTTTCGGATACGTTTGATTTTGGAAAACTCACTGCCGTTCGTCATGCCAATGGTCGGGATTGGTGGATTGCTTTACAAGAATATTCTGTAAACCGCTATTATTTGATGTTACTCTCACCGGAAGGGGTAAGTGTCGAATCCTCACAAACACTGGGACCTCCAAGACCTACAGGGCTTGGTCAGGCTGTTTTTTCACCGGATGGCAGGAAGTACGTGCTTTTCTCAACTATTTCTGTTCAGGAAGGCCAGTTTGTTGATATTTATGATTACGAAAGATGTAGCGGCCAATTGGATAATCATATTTCAATTACGTACAATGATACTGCCTTTTCCGGTGGTGTCGCCATTTCTCCCAATTCCCGGTTTTTGTATGTTTCCTCGAATCGTTATGTTTATCAGTATGACCTTGAAGCGGAAGATATTGAAGCTTCGCGAGTGGTTGTGGCTGTTTACGATGGCTTTTTGGCGCCCGATCCATTTGCTTTACCGGTAAAATTCTTTCTTTGCCAATTGGCGCCTGACAACAAAATTTACATAAGTGCGACTAATGGAGTTCCCTACCTCCACGTTATTCACAACCCCAATGCCAAAGGCGCCGCCTGTCAGATGGAGCAACACGGAGTGCAGTTGCCGACACTTAATGCTTTTGGCATCCCCAACTCCCCCTACTACGGCCTCGGCCCCGAAGACGGCAGCCCTTGCGATACCCTCGGAATTGACCACCACCC
>Ga0163146_10003269_pt1 | contig 20777 bp, 22 predicted proteins | sample OliLakLV19MP7G1_FD_148648 | JGI IMG/M metagenome (GOLD analysis project Ga0163146, IMG submission 148648) | Freshwater microbial mat bacterial communities from Lake Vanda, McMurdo Dry Valleys, Antarctica - Oligotrophic Lake LV.19.MP7.G1 | ecosystem: Environmental > Aquatic > Freshwater > Lake >...
CGTCTTCGACTACTTGCGAATGACTCAAAATTCCAGCGCCCGGGGTTTCGCCCATTGAGAACAAATTTGCCGTGCGATTTCACCGGTGGGACCGACCTGGCCGGCATGTTGCACGCCAATGGCGCGCGGACGGTACTGGTGTTCGGGGACGGCGCCGTGCCGCCCGGTTACGACGCGGCCGTCGTCTGCCTGAAGTCGCGCTCCGTGGCGCCAGCCGCGGCGATTCGTATGTCCGTCGACGCGCTCACCCGGCTCCGCGCGCATCACCCCCGGCAGATCTATTTCAAGTACTGTTCCACTTTCGATTCCACCCCCAAGGGCAACATCGGTCCGGTCACCGACGCGCTGCTGAACGAACTCGGCGAACCATTCACGCTGGCTGTCCCCGCACTCCCCGTCAATGGCCGCACGCAATACCTGGGGCACCTGTTCGTGAATGGCGTGCCGCTGCACGAATCACCCCTGCGGAACCATCCGCTGAATCCGATGACCGATACCAATCTGGTCCGCTGGCTGGGACGCCAGACGCCAAGCCGGGTGGGTCTGTTGCGCCTGCCGGCGGTTGTGGATGACCTGGCCGCCGAGGCCCTGCGGCTGCAATCGGACGGTATCGAAATCGCTTTGGCCGACGTTGTGAGTGACGCCGATCTTGACGCGTTGGCCGATGCGTTCGTCGACAGGCCGCTGCTCACCGGGGGCAGCGGATTGGGAATTTCGCTGCCTCGTGTTTGGAAACGGCGCGGGTGGCTGACCGCGACCGTGCCCGTGGCGGACCCATCTATCGCCGGCCCCGCGCTGCTGCTGGCGGGCAGTTGTTCGGCGGCCACGCTGGCGCAGTTGCAACGGCTGGGGGGGCAACAGGCGAGCATTGACGCGGCTGCGCTGCTCAGCGACGCGGAGACCGAAACGGGCCGTGTGCTGAAAGAGGCCCGGCGCCAGATTCGCGAGCAAGGACACGCCGTCATACGCTCCTCCGCCACCGCTGAAGAACGGGAAGCCACCGGGCTGAACGCGCGCATTGTGGCGGAAGAACTCGAAACGCTTTTCGGCGTGATCGCGGCTACTTTGGCCGGCGACATCACCCGGCTCATAGTCGCGGGCGGAGAAACGGCGGGCGCGGTGACGGCCGCGCTCGGCGTGGAGGCCGCGGAAGTTATGCATAGTATTGACTCCGGTGTCCCCGCCATTCGCCCCGTCAATGGTCCGGCGTTGACGCTGGTTCTTAAGTCCGGCAACTTTGGCGGCGCGGACTTCTTCCGCAAAGCGTTAGACAATACTTGACATGTCCCTTTCTTCGGAACTGGAAGCGCTTTGCGACGCCGCCGTCGGCTTTCATGCGCGGGGTTACGCTTTCGGCTCCACCGGCAACCTCAGCGTCCGCGACGGCGATACCGTTTGGATCACGCCCACAGGCCAATCCCTTCGCCACACCACCGTCGAGTCATTAGCGGCCATCGACAGCGGCGGCGTTTCAATGAACGCCAACAAGCCTTCAAAAGAGTTCCCATTCCATTTGGCCGCCTACGCCGCCTCATCCGCCGCCCGGGCGCTTGTCCATTTGCACTCCGCGTGGTCCGTGCTGCTTTCCTGCCTGGACGATCTCGATGAACAACAGCCGCTGCCGGTTTTCACGCCTTATTATTTGATGCGCGTGGCGCCATTGGCCGTTGTGCCGTACTGCCGGCCGGGCTCGGACAATCTGGCCGCCGTCATCGGCGCGGCGGCGGAAAAGTCGAACTGTTTGCTGCTGCGGAATCATGGACTAGTCGCGCTCGGCCGCTCCATGAGCGAGGCCGTTGACCGCGCCGAAGAACTGGAAGAAACCTGCAAGCTTTACTTCCTTTCGCGCAATGAAAAGCTGCGGCTGCTGACCGCCGCGCAGCGGGATGAAATCAACCAAGTCTTTGGAGGCAAGTAGATGCGCGACCTTGTTGGCGTTCAGCACGAAGAGTCGATCATCGTCGACGATTCGACCGCCGTTACCTTCCTTGGCCACGCCGGCGCGCGCGTGCTGGGTACGCCGTGGATGATCATGTGGATGGAGCGCACTTCGCGCGACGCCGTGAAGCCCCTGCTGCCAGACGGGTGGGACACGGTCGGCACCACCGTTAACGTGCGGCACCTTTCCGCCGCGGGGATGGGGGAGCGCGTTACGTTCCGCGCCGAGGTGATCGAACAGACGCCGAAACGCCTGGTTTTCAGGGTTTCCGCGGAGTCTGCGCATGGAGTCGTCGGTGACGGCACGCATGAACGCGCGCTGATCGATGTCGAACGCTTCGCCGCCGGTCTCGCCAAACGGCCGCCGTTGCCGCGAAGTTAAATTGGATCGCGCCGCCGTAAGCAATCGAACGAATTCACACGGTCGCACCACTAGATGCCGAGGTCCGCGATCAGCTTTGCCTTCCGCAATTCCAGTTCAGCGGTCTGTGTCTTCAGTTTCCTGAGTTCGGTTTTGACGCCCGCCAGTTCCTTCTTCAATTGGCGTTCCTTCAGGTGGCCTTTGCCATGAATCGCCGTCACGAGTGCTTCCACCTCTCGCCGCAGAAGCCGAAACCATGGGTTCCCGTGCATCGAACCTTCCCGGTACTGGAGCTTGCCCGCCTGAAGGGCGCCCACGATTTCGTCATGAGTCAGGCCATACGTTTCCCGCGCCGACTTGTCGCTTAGGGTAGCGTCCTTGCGCCCCCACTCTCCGTAATGATCGTCCATTTGTTGGTTCGCCCTCCTTCTACTGGTTATACGCGACAATTGATTGGACGTCACACATGAGGAAGCGAAATAAATCGGTTGCCGCGCCGCGGGAAGATGTGCAGGCGGCGATTAGCCGCGCTTGGCCGAAAGGCGTAATGGAAATGTTATTCGATCCCAATGAATCCTACTTCTGGGACGTCTATCCGAAACTGGGAACGTCGATTCAGCGCTTGAAGGGCGCTCAGCTTTTGCATGAAATAGAACCGGAAGGCAGGCCGGTTTGGTACGACGAATCCGATCCCGATGAGGATCCGCCGGACGAACCGGGAGCCTCCCGGTCCTACCATCTGTTTTTCGTTTGCCCGAAAGGAGACATCTCCGACTACACCATCTCCACGGAAAAGCGCGCCGGGCTGGACGAGGACGGGCCATTCGGAACGGTGAACGGCAGCGGCCGGGAAGGCTGGTCCGTGTCCGTTTCGTTGCTCGCTCCGTTTGCGGTTATCGCTTTGAGCGCAATGGAGACTTATGAGGACGGGTCCACCATTGAGCCGTCAATGGAGCCGGTGATATTTAATGAAAGCGGGGAGCGGATCGATCCGGAATCTCACTTCAAAGAACTACGAAGCGAGGAGGCGCTTCAAGTATTTCTGGACCTGCGCGCCCGGATTAGCGATCTATTGAGCAAAAATGGAATTGCCGTGCTGCCTGAGGAGGAGTGGCGGAAGCCGGTTCCAGGACTGCGAGCCGACGCCGGGATCTTGCTGGAAGTTCCCGGCGGTCCGGTCCGGGTACTGGATGCGCTGTTCTTTGAAGCGTTGTAAGCTCGGTTGAAAACGACATGGCTAAGACTAAGAAAGCTGCCAGGAAGAAGACGGCGCCGCTCGACGGAATCCAGCCGGAGGAGGCCGCCCGCGTACTGAAATGTTTGTTGGCGATCCACCCGGCACTGGTTCCCGAGGCTGAAGAGATTTGGCGTCTGTCCTTGGCCGAGGTCTCCTTCGAAACGGTTGCCTTCGACGTGGAGAGTGCAATTCTGTCATTGGATCTTGACGACTTCAATGACCGGGCCGGAAGCCATTCGTGGGGCTATGTTGAACCTTCCGAGGCCGCTATTGAGTTGCTTAGAGAAGCGGTGGCGCCGTTCCGGGAAGAAATGAGCCGCAAGATGGAACTCGGCCTGAATGAGGCGGCTTTTGAAACCTGCAAGGGCATTGTGTTCGGCCTCTACCAATGCAAGAACTCCACCGGAGGAGACCTTCTTAGCTGGGCGCCTGACTTCCCGGTCGAAGCGGCCAGCGATACCGCCTGCGAATTGAATAACTTTTGCAAGCTGGGCGCATCGTTCAACTTTGGCGAATTTGTGGACGATTGCGTTCCTGAATGGCAATGGCTTGCCGGGCCGGCAGGCTGAAAGCGAGAGGATATGAAAAAAGACCGGCAAGCCGGCAGCCCCCATTGGACTGAAGCGGACCTTGACCAACTCGTCGAGGAGGCCACCGTGGACTGCTACGACGAAACGGAGCAGGTATCCGGGTTGTACACAATGCTCGAAGACAACCTGGCATTGCCTTTCGAAACGATACTATTCGGGGCAACCGTGACCGTCGAGCGGATCGACCTTACGGACCGCGATGATATCGTGGCGTTCTGCAACCGGGGGAACGACGTGCGGAAGCTTCGGTTGATTGACATTCCGCTGCCCTCGCCGCCGCCGGAGGGCGCGCAGTGGATTGCCGCGTATCGGCACTGGCTGGGGGAAGAAGCGGCAGCCGACTAATTACCGTAGCCCGCTTGCGGACGCGCGCGGCTCAGAAACCGGGCAGTGACCGTGAGCGAGTAGTCTACAGAAGCACTGACCGGCCGCAATTCCGCGGCGAGTTCTACAACGTGTTGAACACGCCGAAATTCGGCCTGCCAGTGCGGAGCACGCTTAGCGCCGCCTTCGACCGTATCACGAGTACATACTACACATGCACTTCGCGTGTGGACGATACGGCGCCGATGGTGCAGTTCTCGCGCGCTGCGTTTTCTACGGTGGAGGCGCGTCACCGCGCCTCCACATGGAGTAACCCGCCGCGGCCGCGACAATCACATTCGCCACCACCACTGGCGTGGCCCGGATGAAGACTCCATACCCAATCCACAATATCGCCGCCGCGCCCTGCACCGCGCGCAGCATACGCGCGTCCCGGCAGAAATACGAACTGGCAAAAGCCGCCGTGGCCACCCAGCCAATCCACTCCGCCGGCACTAAACGGCCGCCCGCGCGGCCATCGAAACCGGCCGGAATTTCACCGTATCCGTGCGAATTTTGTCCCACTCCTGGACCACCTGCCCATGCGCTTCAAACATTCCGCGAATCCGGCTCGGCGGCCAGTTCATCATCTCCTCCAGCACCGGAATCGCTACGCCCAACGCGTCGTCGGCCAACACCGTCCGCCGCGCGATCTCGGTGATGTATTTGTTCTCCGAAACCGCGATCGTCAAGCCGCCGCAACGGTTCAAATGCAGCATCACATGGACATCGGAACTGCCGTCGCCCACATACGCAATCCGGTTGTGCGGAATACCCAGGCCAGTGCGCAACTCCTCCAGCGCCGCCACCTTGCCATACCCCGCCGGCACGCGCAAAATCGACTGAATTTCGCCTGTTTCCTCGTGGTATTGAAATCGCGTGCCGACTATGTGATCCGCCGGAACAATCCCCTCCAACGCCGATTGAATCACCTCTTCCGGCGCCGCCGAGATTACGTAGAACGAAAACTGGCACCCCTCCAAATCGTGTACCAGTTTCATTAATAGCGATATGTTCTGCTTCAGCCGCACCAGCTTGCCCACTTCGTATAAATGTTCGCGCCGCACGCGCCGGTATTCGGGATCGTGCAGCAGCAAATAGGAAAGCTCCGCTCCCTGTTGCACAAAATGGGTCCGTGACAGGCCCGCGATCTTCGCTTCGAAATTGGACGCGCCGAGCAGTTCGCTCAGCACAATGCCGGAGTCGTTGAAACTCAGCGTCTGGTCAAAATCCGACGCCAATAGAAACCGCTTCGACTGCGGAATGTTGTTCTGCATATCCTCACTATCCTCGTTGCCCGTTAAGACTGCGTTGCAGCGCCAAGAACGCTGTGTAATATTCCTCAAATCAGGGAGGACTGGGGGGGACAGGAGCGGGCACATCCGCGACAGGTATGTAAATAGGATGCATCCAGGAGGCATTGGGTTGCAACCCCGGAAATTCGAACCCGGAACCTGCGCGGCGGGAATGTGATTTCATAGTTGTCTAATGAAGCTCGTACTCCTCTGCGCCGCCGGAGCTTTTGCCGTTCTCGCCCAGCACCCCGAAGCCATCCGCGAAGGCCGCCAACTCTTCGTTAAAAACTGCTCCGCCTGCCATGGCGACACGGCCAAGGGCGGCCGCGGGCCGGACCTCACCACCGGCGAATGGAAGCACGGCGGCTCGACGGACGATCTTATTAGGAACATCACTAAAGGCATACCCGGCACGCAAATGCCGCCCATTCCGATGCCCGATGACGAAGTTCGCGCCGTCGTCATTTTTCTCCAATCCCTTAGCGCCAAACCCGACGAACGCCCCACGGGCGACGAAGGCAAAGGCCGCGCGCTGTTCTACGGAATCGCCAATTGCGCCGTCTGCCACATGTTCGCCGGCCGCGGCGGCATCTTCGGCCCCGAACTCTCGAGCACCCGTGCCCGCTTCAAACCCACCGCACTCACCGCCCGCATGGCCGAGCCCATCCACACCGTCGAAGTAAGCCCGGGATTGCAGGGCGTCGTGAAAGGCGAGGACACCTTCACGCTGCAAATCATGGACGCCCGCCAGCAGTGGCACATGCTGAACAAGCGCGCGCTGCCCAAGCCGCTCGCCAAGCGCGAAACGCCTCACCCGTCGCTGCCCGCCAATGACCGCAACGACATCGCCGCATTCTTGCTAAAGGCCCCGCTCGTCTACGACGAAACCGCCGACTGGCTGCCCGCCGCCGACTTCAACGTCACCTACAAACGCCTGCAAAACGCCGCCGCCGAACCCCACAACTGGCTCACCTATTGGGGCGATCTTCGCGGCACGCACTACTCCGGCCTCAAGCAGATCACTCCCGCCAACGTCCCTAATTTGAAGAGTACATGGACGCATCAACTCGGCGGCAACACCGTGGAAACGACGCCGCTCGTCGTCGATGGCCTCATGTTCGTCACCGGTCCGCTGAACAACGCCACCGCGCTCGACGCCCGTACCGGCCGCGCTCTTTGGCAGTACACCCGCCGCCTGCCAAAAGTCGCCAGCCACTGTACCGTCATGACCAACCGCGGCTTCGCCATCCTCGGCGATCGCCTTTATATGGGCACCTTAGACACGCGCCTCGTGGCGCTTGACGCCAAGTCCGGCAACGTGATTTGGGATATCGAAGTTGGCGATTACACCAAAGGCTTCTCCATCACGCACGCGCCCTTGGCTATCGACGGAAAGATCATCGTCGGCGTGACGGCGGGTGAATGCGCGCTAACCGGGTGGGTGGACGCCTACGATGCCAAAACCGGCAAGCGCCTGTGGCGCACCCACGCCACGCCCCAACCCGGCGACCCCAATCGCAAGACGTGGTCCCCGGAAACTTCCGCCGATTTCGGCGGCGCTCCCACCTGGACCACCGGAACGTATGATGCCGACACCGATACCGTCTTCTGGACCACCGGCAATCCCGGTCCCGATTACGACGGCACGGTCCGCGCCGGCGACAATCTATATTCCTGTTCCGTTCTCGCGCTGGATTCAAAGACCGGTAAGATGAAATGGTGGTTCCAGTTCACGCCGCATGACGTGCATGATTGGGATGCCAATGAGACGCCGATGCTGATCGATGGCGTCATCAAAGGTCAGAAACGCAAACTCCTCGTCACCGCGCAGCGCAATGGATTTTACTATGTTCTGGACCGCAATACCGGCGAATTTCTTGCCGGCCGCGAGTTCGCCAAGCAGACTTGGTCCAGCGGCCTGGACGACAAAGGCCGGGCCATCATCCTGCCTAACACGACGCCCACGCCGCAAGGCAACTACGTCTGCCCGGACGCCGCTGGGACCGCCAATTGGGGCTCGCCGAGCTATGACCCCGCCACCGGTTTCTTCCTCGTCAGCGTCCGCGAAGCGTGCGCCATTTACACCTCTGTGACCAAGAGCCCCGTCCCCGGCGAGGGCTTCACCGGCGGCGGCGTGGAAGTGGATCCAAAGGTTGGCGAACCCGGTTCGGTGCGCGCGCTGGAAGCCGCCACGGGCATTCGCAAGTGGGACTTTCCGCTGCAGATCGGCTCCTCGGCCACTGGCGTCGTCGCTACCGCAGGTGGAGTGGTCTTCGCATCCAGCAACGATGGCAATCTCATCGGCCTCGACTCCAAAACCGGCAAGTATCTCTGGCACTACTACACTGGCGCTAAGATCATCACTTCGCCCATTTCGTACGCCGTCGGCGGAAAACAGTATGTCGCCATCGCCTCTCAATCGGCTATCTTCGTATTCGGTCTACCCTGATGCTTCTTCCCAATCCCAAAGGCAATTATTCGTTCCTGAAAGGAATTGCGCCGTACTCCGCCGGCGCCGTTGCCGAGACGGGTTATGAGATCGTTCACGCGCGATTCCTGCAGCCAGTCGCGTTGGCGAAGGGCTTCGAGCGCGTCAAAGCGCATCTGCAAGCCGTGCGCCGCCCCGCACAAGCGCTGTGCGCCATGGAACTGCGTTCGCCAAAGCCATTCACCTTCGCCGGTTTCGGTGAGTTCAACGCCGGATATGTTGAGGTTCTCAAGTCATGGAACATCTTCCTTGACGAAATGAACCCCGTGGCGCGCACCAATATCGCCCCCGAGATCGGCGCGCCCGCCGTGCCGTCACTGTACGCTTTCAGCTACACCGCGCCTTCCGTTCGCAAGGAGAAAACGTTCATCGTCGCCGGGGCGGGCGAACTGCCGGAAGGCTCGCTGAAACCCGAGGACGTCGTGCGCAAGGGCGAATCGTCGAACGAAGCGCTGCGCGAAAAAACCCGCTTCGTCATGGGGCTGATGGCCGGCCGGCTGCAAGGCCTCGGCGTCGATTGGGCGCAGGTCACGACCACCGAAGTCTACACCGTTCATTCCATCTGTTCGATCCTCGCCAGCGAAATCATCCGCCCCCTCGGCAAGGCCGGTATTCATGGCATCACATGGCACTATTCCCGCCCGCCCATCGTCACCATCGAGTACGAAATGGACGTGCGCGGCTGCTTCCGGGAGATCGTTGTATGAAGTCCTTCTTGCTATTGATCGGCGTTTCCGCTTTCGCCAATGAAGTCATCTATTTATGGCCCGAATCCCAGCGCGTTCCCGGCATTGAGACCATCAGGAACGAGCGCATCGCCTCCGTTCCCAACCCGAACCTCACGGTCTTCCTGCCTGACCCAGCCAAGGCCACCGGCGCCGCCGTCGTCATCGCGCCCGGAGGCGGTCATCACCATTTGGCAATCGATCACGAAGGCTACGATGTCGCCCGCTGGCTCAACAAGATCGGTATCGCGGCGTTCGTCTTGAAGTATCGCTTGGCGAAGGCCGATGGCGCCGACGATTCCATAAAAGTGGAAAAGGAAGTCCACGCCGATGGAAAACGCGCCATGCAAATTGTAAGAAGCCGCGCGGCCGAATGGAAGGTCGATCCAACCAAAATCGGTATGATGGGCTTCTCCGCCGGTGGCGAATTGGCCGCGTTGACGGCCATGCATTATGAGCCCGGCACGCGTCCGGATTTCGTCGCGCTCATCTATCCGAACATCCGCCCGGAGACGAAGAAGATCGATAAGGACACGCCCCCGGCGTTCCTGGTCCACGCCGATGACGACCGGCTCAGCTCCGCGATCAGCGTCAACTATTATCTGGACTTGAAGAAGGCCGGCGTTTCCGCCGAAATTCACATTTACGCGTCTGGCGGCCACGGCTTCGGAATGAAGGATCGGCCGGTACCCGTTACCCAATGGACGGAGCGATTCGAGGAGTGGCTCGCGGCGCGAAAACTGATTCCGCAGCCGGTGTGATATAATCCCGTGAGGAGAAAATACCCTTATGAAATTCGTCTCGACTTGGACCGTCCTGCCTGGAACCCTGCGTGAAGCGGTGGATCGCTTTCTGGCCGGACTGGGAGCTCCGCCAGCTGGCGTAACTCTTCTCGGACGTTGGCACAAAGTGGATTGCAGCGGCGGCTTTGTGTTGTTCGAGACCAGTAATCCCAGCGCGTTCTTCGAGTCCTCGGCCGTCTGGGCGGACGTTCTGGAAATCCACACTTTCCCGGTGATTGAAGACGCCGAGGCCGGCGCCGTCTTCGCCAAGGTCTTCAAGAAATAGGCGCTACTTCCGTAACTCTTCCACCAGCGCCAGCAATCCCTTGCGCCGGTACAACTGCACCAGCCGCTGTTCCTCCGGCGAAGGCGGGACCAGTTGGCCCAGCCGGCCGTCGGCCAGGTCCGCCCGCGACGGAATCCAGTACCCGCCGTCGGCAAATTCCACATTGTTGACGAAGCCCGCCATGCCTTCCAGCACCAGCCGCGAACCGCCCGTGTGCCGCACGCGCAACGTCGCCGAATCGCGCAGCGCCGCCGCGCCCTTGCCCGCAAGCAGCTCATCGTAAGGCACCGTCGCCGCGAAGAACTCCTGCCCGTTCGTATCTTTCAACGCGAGGCCAATCTCCAGGTGGCGAATGGCTTTCAGTTCTTTGTTGCGAATCTCCAAATGCGGCGCCTTCGCCTCGTCGCCGGAAATCCGCGCCGCGCCGGCCATTAGCTCCACCGGCGCGCCCGGCATTCGCAAAAAGCTGAACTGCACTTCCCGATCCATCTCGTAGTTCGTCGCCGGCGCATTGGCGCCGCGCGGCATCGCTCCCCGGCGCACCACCTGCACATCGACGCGCGGCCGCAAATCCTGGCGCGATATCGCCGCCATCATCTCTTTCTGCAATGTCTCCGAACCGCGCGCCTCCAGCAGTTGCTGAAAGTGCTTGCGGTCCCGCCGCGCTTCGAGTTCCCACACCGTCAACTGGCGCCGGGAATTCAGCCGGTTCTCGCCGAAAAAGCTTAGGTCGTCGAACAGCACGCCGTCGAGCAGCACCTGCACCAATGGCTCCGCGCCATTCGACATCGGCCGAACCATCCGCAAGTCGATACGCACCGGAAAATCTTCGCCCGGCGCCACGTCCAGCGACGGCGCCGCCACAGAGCCCTTGCCCCCAGCCGAAACATCCTGCGCCAGCACCAGCAGCGTCACGCCCTTCACGCGCTTCCCGCTCAAGTTCCTTAACCGCAGCGACGCATGCAGATCAAGCATCACCGCCCCGCCCCGCGCCGTAGCCTTCGATGGCCCCAGGTCAAGAGACGCCACCGCCAGCGGCGAGTCCTTCGGCAGATTGATTTTCAAACCGCCGCGCAAGTCCACGCCCGCGTCCTGGCCCAAACAGGCTAAGCCGGCGGCGACCGCAAAACTCGAAACCCGTTTACTCCACATAAACATGGTTCACCGTCACTTGCCCGGTCTCCTCGTCCACATAACGCGCGCCGGCCGAACCGATGGTACTCACGGTGACCACCGCCGCCCGGTGATTGGTCTTCGGCCCTTGCAATTCCATTCCCTTCGTGCCGTCAGACATGCCGACTCCGCGTTCGGAGGCTTCAACGACAATCGGATCCGGTCCGCGCATCGCCACAATCTGTTCGCTTTTCTTCGCCGCGTTCAACCAATAGCCGATGGAAAGCAAGAAAACGAACCCAGTCGTCAACGCCGCCATCCGCCACGACATGCCCTGTACAGGCCTAATCTCATACTTCTTTCCGTACGCGCTGATCGCGTCCGAAGCTTCAATTCCCAGACGCACGTTCGCCCGCATTTCAGCCGCCAGCCTGTCCCACTGCACACCCGCCGGCATTTCGCCAGTCTCCAGGCGAACCGCCGCCGCCGTGTCCCGGAACAACGCAGCCTCTTCCTGGCACTGCGCGCAAGCGGCGACATGCCGCCGGATTGTCCAACGCGGCCACCACGGCAACTCGCCGCCGGAATACCACGCCAACTTATCAATGGAGGGATGTTTCATGCCTTCCTCCTTTCCAGGTAGCGGCGGAACTTGATTCGCGCATTGGCAATGTGGCTCCGCACCGTCGCCATCGAGCAATTCATTTGCCTCGCCACTTCCTCGGCCGGCACGTCTTCCACATCTCGCAGAATCAGCGCCGTCCGCTCCTTCACCGTCAAATGCCGCAGTCCTTCATCCAGCCGTTCCGCTCGTTCCCGCCGCAGTAATGTCTGCTCAGGATTTCGCTCGTGCTCGGTCACCAGCGGATCCGCCAACGAATCGATCTCCGTGAAATTCACGCGCCCATGCCGCCGCAGAAAATCGATCGCCGTGTTCGAAGCAATTCGCGACAACCAGTGCGCGGCCTTGTCCGGATCTTTCAACTGCTCACTGCGCTGCAGCACCTTGATAAACGCTTCCTGCGTCAGGTCCTGCGCATCGGCCACGTTGCCCACAATGCGATAGATGATCAGGAACACACGTCGCATGTGTTCTTGGATGAAGCGGTTCTGGAGGTCAGCCGCTTCCTGTCCCGGATTGCCCGTCGTTTGACGTGCCGGATCGCTCATATGCACCGTTAGCATCGCACCTATTAAGGCTTGACGACGAAACTTCCCTTCGCGTGCAAAGAAAATTCCAGCGGCCTCGCGTGCGGCTATCCTGAATTATATGAAGGAAGTAGCCGTCGTGGGTATTGGCAAGACACGCTTTGGCGCTTTTGCCGATCGCGATCTGCGTTCATTGGCCGTCGAATCCGTGCAAAATGCGCTTTCCGACGCCGGGATCGCGCCGGCCGCCGTCGAAGCATTTTACCTTGGCAACTTCGCCGGACCCAGTTTTACCGGCCAAAGTCACCTCGCGCCGTACGTCGCCGCGGCGGCTGGAATCACCGGCGTTCCGGCCACGCGGTACGAAGCCGCCTGCGCCTCCTCCGGCGCCGCCTTCCACGCGGCCTGGCAAGCGGTCGCGCATGGCATTTATGAAACCGTGGTCGTCTGCGGCGTTGAAAAGATGACGGGCCAGCCCACGGCCCGGGTTGCTGAGATTCTCGCGATGGCGGGCGATGTTGCCGCGGATGGCACTTTCCCCGAGATCTTCGCCGCCATCGCTCGCCGCCATATGGAGCTATACGGCACTACGCGCGAACACCTCGCCCATATCGCCGTCAAGAATCATGCCAACGGCGCCACCAATCCCTACGCCCACCTACGGAAGATCATCACTCTCGAACAAGCCCTGGCCGGCAAAGTCATCGCCGAGCCACTCACACTTTACGACTGCTCCCTGGTCAGCGACGGCGCGGCGGCCGTCGTCTTGTCGGCGAGCGCAAAAGGTGTCCAGGTATTGGGCTGCGCTCAAACCTCAGATCACGTCGCCCTCCGCGATAAACCGGAAATCAGCCATCTCCCGTCTATCAAGTCAGCCGCCCAAAAAGCTTACGCGATGGCGAGAGTAAGCCCCAAGGACATAGACTTTGCCGAGGTCCACGATTGCTTCACCATCGCCGAAATTCTGGCCGTCGAAGAACTCGGCTTTTGCAAAAAGGGGGAAGGCGGCCCATGGAGCCAATCGCAACCGATCCCCATCAACCGCAGCGGCGGACTGAAGAGCAAAGGACATCCCGTTGGCGCCACCGGCGTTGCGCAGATCGCCGACGTCACCCTGCAACTCCGCCGGCAGGCCACCGGTTGGCAACTGGAAAAAGCCGATATCGGCCTTGCCCAAAATCTGGGTGGTTCCGGCGCCACCAGCGTCGTCACGATTTTGGGGAAAGGGAACTAATGCGGCGCGACAATGTTACGCTGGTTTCCTTTAGGAAAATCAAATGAAACTCGCCTCGCGGATGGACCGCATCCTCATTGAAACCGCCTTCGAAGTCCTTGTAAAGGCCCGCGCGCTTGAAGCCCAGGGCAAGAGCGTCATCCATCTCGAAATCGGTGAACCCGACTTCGAAACGCCGCCTCACGTGATCGCCGCCGCGAAGACGGCGCTCGATGAAGGCTGGACGCACTACGGTCCAACGCAGGGCTTCCCCGACTTCCGCCAAGCCATCGCCAATCACATCAACGAAACCCGCGGCATCCAGGCTGGCCCGGAACACGTCTGCGTCGTCCCCGGCGGCAAGCCCATCATCTTTTTCCCAATGATGGCGCTGCTTGATGTTGGCGACGAGGTCATATACCCCAACCCCGGCTTCCCCATTTATGAGTCGATGATCCGCTTCCTGGGGGCGACCCCAGTGCCCATGCCCCTAATCGAGGAACGCGGGTTCAGCTTCGATCTCAACCGCTTCAAAGACAGTCTGACGGACAAGACCAAAATGGTTGTCCTGAATTCGCCGCAGAACCCGACTGGCGGCGTTATCCCGGCCGCGGACATCGTCGCCATTGCGGACATGGTTCGCGACCGCGATCTGATCGTCCTCAGCGATGAAATCTACAACCGCATCTATTTCGATGAAAAGCCAATGTCTATCGCCAGCCTGCCCGGGATGCAGGAGAAGACGATCATCCTCGACGGCTTCTCCAAAATCTACGCCATGACCGGCTGGCGCCTGGGCTACGGCGTGATGCCAACGTGGCTCGTCGACCCCGTCAACAAGCTGATGGTCAATTCCAATTCCTGCACGGCGAGCATGATCCAACGCGCTGGCCTCGCCGCGCTGACCGGGCCGCAGGAGGCCGCCGTCGCCATGGTCGACGAATTCCGAAAGCGACGCGACGCATTCATTGCCGGCCTCAATACCATTCCCGGCTTCCGCTGCCAGGTTCCACAAGGCGCTTTCTACGCTTTCCCCAACATCAAGGGCACCGGGCGCACATCGAAGCAGCTTGCCGACGAATTCCTCTATGAGGCCGGCGTGGCCTGCTTGAACGGCACGGCGTTCGGTGAATTCGGCGATGGCTACATCCGTTTCTCCTACGCCAATTCGCTCGAAAATCTGATGGAAGCGGTGGACCGTATGCGGAAACATTTGACCAAATAGATTCAACGCTTTCCCTAACACCGGCCTTGCCGTCGCTGAAACGCCGGCGGCACAATAAGCCCGCACCCCGCAGCGGCTCCCTGTTGGCAGCGGCCAACCCGCCACCGGCTGCCCGCGGCGCCGGCCTCTTCCATGAGAAGGTCGGAGCGGGCCTGTGCAGTCCCGAGAGTTGATGCAGTGTATGCCGGTGAATGGCTTCTGTTGCGAATGGCGTAACTCGAGTTAGAGACGGCACATCTTCCGGATCGCTGAACCGGGAGGTGCGGGTGGACGCCGGAGTCATTGGTCTCGTCGCCGATTTTGACCGGAATGGAGCTGGAGGCGCCGGCGCGAGGAATTTTGAGCTTCAGGGGCTCGGGGAAGCCGTGAACCGTCGAATCGCCCGCTCATCCAGCCAAACCCGCACCCTTCAGGAATTCCCGGCATTCTTTGCGGATTTTTCTCAGGCGCCACGCTTTCTGGGACGGATCGCAACCATGCGACAGAAAGGTAGGCTCAACATGAACGAGCACACAGGCAAAACGGCGGACGAAGTCGGCGACTTCGGCGGCGATGAGGAATCGTCCGCTTCAATCGAGGCCCCCAGCGACCCGAAGGACCGGGCCAAGGCAATCCGGGAGGTCACACCGAGCGCCAATTCGGCCGCGATGTCAGGCGGCAAGACTGAATTCGAAGTGCCGTCCGCGGGCGCCGAAAGGAAGGGCTAAACCCATGCTGCAATTCTGCAATCGGCACAACAGCACCGTCTGGGTCGCCATCATCTACCATCGCCCCAACTGCCCCGATGGCGGTAACTGGGCCAAGAAAGGCTGGTGGAGCCTGGATCCCGGGCAATGCAAAATCGTCATCGGAGGCAATCTGCCCAACCGCTACTACTACTTCTTCGCAGAGGCCGCTAACGGCGCATACTGGGCCGGCGATGTCCGCACGCAAGCTCCGCGGCGTGTGTTCGACTGGTGCCTCGGTACGGGAAGCACGGACTCGCGAGAACTGGGCTTTCGCCGTATCGACACCGGCGGGGCCTCGAACTACACCGTGAATCTCACAAGCTGAACGGCGATCACCGGCCGCCGCAACTCGAACTCCTCCGGGTTGTCGAATCGAAGCCGGCGGCCATAAACCACTTGCGCCTCCCACCGCTTCAGCCCGTAGTCTCAACCCTTCGCCAACTGCGCCGCCACTTTCTTGCGCGTTCTGAAGGCTCTCGAAAACATGCGCAGCGCCTTCTCCGGCGCGAAGCCTCCCCGCCGAGCCTCCTCCGCGAACATGCCAAAGAACTGGCCGTCCTCGCCGGCGAACGGTTGAAGGCTGGACTTGATGTCCTCTCCGCCACCTACCGTAACTAACTCCGATAAGCTCTCAGCAATGGTGTCAACGTTATACTGAGGGCTTATTCTCATGGACGGACGCCCGTTACTCTTCGCCGCCGCGCTCTGTCTTGCCACCTGTGCCAACTTGCGGGAGCAGCAAGCTATTGACCGTCTGCAGCCCTGCAAACACGCGCAGGGCCCGATCGACGGTTTCTGCGGCACGCTTGAAGTTTTCGAAGACCGCGAAGCTAAAACCGGCCGCAAAATTGCCCTGAAAATCATCGTCTTTGCCGCGCTCAAGCGCAGCGCCGCCAAAGACCCCCTTTTCTTCCTGGCCGGCGGCCCCGGCCAAGGCGCCGCCAGCATCGCGGGCCTGGGCCGCGAAATGATGCGCCGCATCGGCGCCGATCGCGATCTGGTCTTCGTCGATCAACGCGGCACGGGCAAGTCGAACCCCCTCGAATGCAAGCCCGAGAATGACGAAGAGGACGACAACGACGAGGCCAAAGCCATCGCCCGCCTTCGCGGCTGCCTTGAAACACTCAAGTCCAAAGCCGACCTCACCAAGTACACCACCACCATCGCCATGGACGATCTCGACGATGTTCGCCGCCACCTCGGCTACGGCAAAATCAATCTCTACGGCGGCTCCTACGGCACGCGCGCCGCCATTGTCTACGCCCGCCGCCACACCGCAAATACCCGCGCCATAATTCTTGACGGCGTCGCACCCACCGACATGCGCCTCCCGCTCTACATGGCGCGCGACGGCCAGCGCGCGCTCGATCTGCTCTTTCGCGATTGCGCCGCCAGCAAGCCCTGCAACGACCGTTTCCCGAACCTCCGCCAGCGCCTCGAAAAGCTTCTCGCCGCCCCCGCGAAAAAAATCCGCTACACGCACCCCCGCACCGGCGCGGAGAAGGAAGGCGACGTCAAACGCCTCACCATCGGCGGCATAGTCTTTGCCACGCTTTATTCCCCCAAACTGGCCGCTCTCGTCCCGCTGCTGATCGAACAGGCCGAGAATGGAAACTACACGGGCTTCTTCGCGCTCGGCGCCGCCTTTGACCCCTCGGGTTCAAGCATCGCCCAGGGTATGCACTTCTCCGTCGTCTGCGCCGAAGACGCTCCGCGTATCGAACCCGGCTCAATCCAACGCGAAACCGCGAATACTTTCCTGGGCGCCGGAATGGCGGAAATGCGCTTGAAAGCGTGCGAATTCTGGCCCAAAGGCAAGGTGGATCCGGACTACTTCGTCAACGCGCCCATCGATCTCTCTACGCTCATCCTCTCCGGCGATCTCGACCCCGTTACGCCGCCATCCTGGGGCAGGCAGATCGCCGCAACGTGGAAGAACGCCCGCCACATCACCGTTCCCGCCACCGGCCACGGCGCGGCCGCGGCCGGCTGCGTGCCCAAACTTATGGCCCAGTTCCTCAACGAGGGAACCGCCGCCAACCTGAACCCTGCCTGCATCGAACAAGTGAAGCGGCCGCCTTTCGTGCTCGGACCCTTCGGCCCGGACCCCATGCAATGATTCACGCGCACAATTTGCAAAAACAGTTCGGCAGTGTCAGGGCGGTGGATAACGTTTCCTTTTCCGCTCCCGATGGCGCTGTCACCGGTCTGCTCGGCCCCAACGGCGCCGGCAAAACCACGTCGCTTCGCATGATCTACGGCCTCATGAGACCCGGCGGCGGGACGGTCGAGATCGACGGAATCGACATGGCGTCCCGCTCTCTGGAAGCGCAGGCGCGCATCGGCGTGCTTCCGGACATCTCCGGCCTCTATCCCCGGCTCACCGCCAGAGAGCACATCCGCTATTTCGGAAACCTGCAAGGAATTAACGGCCCGGATCTGGAATCGCGCATCGGTCGATGGATCGAAATTCTGGGGCTCCACGATGTCATCGACCGGCGCGTCGCCGGCTTCTCCCATGGCGAACGAACCAAGGTCGCCCTCGCCCGCGCCCTGGTCCACAACCCCCAGAATATTCTCCTTGATGAGCCAACCAACGGCCTCGACGTGATGAGTACGCGCGCCGTCCGCGAACTTATCCGCCACCTCCGCGCCGAAGGCCGCTGCGTGGTTTTTTCCAGCCACGTTATGCAGGAAGTCTCGGCACTCTGCGACCGCATCGTCGTTATGGGTCATGGCAGAGTGGTCGCCGAGGGCACCGCCGAAGAACTTCTTATCCAAACCGGCATGACTTCGCTCGAAGACGCCTTCGTCCAACTCGTGGGAGTCCCCGTAGAGGCCGCATGAACAAGATCCTCACCGTCGCCCGCAAAGAATGGATCGACGGTTTTCGCGATCGCCGCGCCCTCTACACGCTCCTTATCGGCTCTCTGTTCGGCCCGCTGATGATCGGCTTCATGTTCAGTCAAATTGCCAGCCAGCAGAAGGGCGCACAGGAGATCAAGGTGCCCGTTGTGGGCCGCGAGCATGCTCCGATTCTCGTCAACTGGCTCACCCAGCAAAGCGGCGTGGAAATCGTCGACGGCCCCGCCGATCCCGAAGGCGCCGTTCGCGAACGCAAAGTCGATTTCGTCCTCGTCATCGACAAGGAGTTCGCCGGTAAATTTCGCGACTCCCGCCCGGCGCCGGTCCAGGTTGTATCGGACGTCACCAGCCAGTCCACGCGTTCTAAGGTCTCGCGCCTCAATTCACTGCTTAACAACTTCAGTTTCGAAACCGGCAGCATGCGCCTGATGGCTCGCGGCGTCAGCCCAATTGTGGTCAGCGCGCTTAAAGTGGAGCAGATCGAAGTCGCGACGTCGCAGCAGCGCGCCGCGATGATCTTCAACTTCATCCCCATGTTCCTCGTCCTGGCGCTTTTCACTGCGGGCATGCCGATCGCCAGCGATTCGACGGCCGGTGAACGCGAACGCGGCTCCCTGGAGCCGCTGCTGATCATCCCGATTCCGCGGTGGCAACTGGTTGCGGGGAAGTGGCTGGCCGCTAGCGGGGCCGCGCTCACGGGGATGTTGTTGACACTGGCGGTGACGTTGATCGTCCTTTCCCGTTTGGCGCTGGAAGAACTAGGCATCCGCAATCAAATCGGCGCCGCGCAGATCGTACTTATCCTCGCCGCCGTCGCGCCGATGGCCCTTGTCTCCCCGGCGTTACAGATGTTCGTCTCCTGCTTCGCCAAGTCGTTCAAGGAAGCGCAAAGCTACCTGGGCCTGCTAATCATCCTGCCTACCATCCCGAGTATCGTGACGATCTTCTATCCACTCACCAACCGGCCCTGGATGCACCCCATCCCGGTGCTTGGCCAGTACGCGATGGTGACGGAAATTCTTGGCGGCAAGGTGCCTCCGCCGTTGTCGCTGATCGCGGCGACGGTTGTGGCGTTTATCGCCACGGTCATTCTTTTAAGCTTGGCAACCAAGCTCTTCTCGTCGGAGAAAATCATTTTCGGCCGGTAAGGCGCCATGAGCGCCTTGACCCTGCTTATCGCCCCAACGCTAATCGCCGAAAGCGCGATCCTTGAACAGGCGCTCAGCAACGAAGCCAAGCAACTCAAAGAGCGCGAGAAGTACTTCTGTGCCGGTTCAGCGTGAAATGGAGACCGGGCGTTCCCTGTTAGCGAGTATATAGCCATTTCGAGGGCCCAGTTTGGACGACACCGCCCAATGTAGCGGCGGGGCAAGCCTCGCTGCTGAACCTGGAACTGGTTTCAAAAAGAGGCAGGTTGGCAGGCGCCCCCGGTTCATGTCCCATTGACGCCGCAAAACGCGATTGGCTAGGAAAGGAATCAATCACCACTCGATTCCGCAGGCTGCGGCGGACAGTTATGGTAAACGCCAGGCGACTACTCGTTACCTTTCAATGACGACCACCGCGATCCAACCTGGCTTGGCCATCCAGCGCCGTAGCGAACGCATCAGGCCGTGGAAGAGCATTCCACGAAAGATCAGTTCCTCTGCCGATGGACAAACGTGATCCCCATCCAGATCTCTGGCAGCGCCGGGAGTGAGCCGGTTAGAAGATCACGGAATACCCAACTGACCACGAGCGTTGCAACAATACCCCCACCAACCGACTTCAGGAGTTTGCCTTGCCGGAGTTCGGTTCCAGGTCAGGAAACCGAACCCCGCCGAATCCAGTCGTCTGCGTGACAACCAGCATCCAGTCAGGATGATCAGACTGAGAACGAAGCCGACGAATGGCACACGTTGAATCCTCCCGCCGATCGAGCGCGACTTGATGCGCACCCGGCATCATTCGCAGCGGGCGCCAACTTCCAGCTTTCAGACTACTGCCAGATCGAAGACAGGCCAAACGACTGCGTGTTATCGCGAGCCCATGTCTACGCGTCGCCGGATTTCCGTCTGAGTGCTCAAAGTTTTTTCACACTGCGCCCGAACACATTAGCCATAGAACTGAGGATTGCTTCTTAATGCCTGTAGCGTCCGATGACAGCGTGGCTCCGCGTTGCCCGCGGGCGTACGGAATCTCCGGGCGTCTCTGCCATGGGCGAACGAAGAAGACAAAGGGTATAACGTGGCAGCGTTAACCGCACGAAAACAAGTCGGTTTCCATCAGCGCCTTTCCGGTCGCGTAGGCCAGAGCCCCAATGCCGCTTACTTTACGCAGAAAAGCACTTGTCTGCTGGGCGTGATAGCAACTGAAAAGTTTCCGCTGGACATTCTTGCCCCATCTCTGTATATTGATTTGGATGGATCTACAAAAAATA
>Ga0163146_10003270_pt1 | contig 20774 bp, 19 predicted proteins | sample OliLakLV19MP7G1_FD_148648 | JGI IMG/M metagenome (GOLD analysis project Ga0163146, IMG submission 148648) | Freshwater microbial mat bacterial communities from Lake Vanda, McMurdo Dry Valleys, Antarctica - Oligotrophic Lake LV.19.MP7.G1 | ecosystem: Environmental > Aquatic > Freshwater > Lake >...
CGTGACGATGTTGCCGGCCCCGACCGAGTCGAGCGCTTCACGTTCACGCGCGTGCATCTCGTAGATGCGGCTGACGTTTTCCTTCTTGCCGTTGACCGGATTGATCACGCGCGAGCCCTTGTCGAGCCGGCCCGAGTAAATGCGGATGTAGGTCAGGTCGCCGTGGATGTCGCTGACCACCTTGAAGACGAGCGCCGAAAACGGTGCGTCATCGGTGTGCGGGCGCGTCATCGGAATGTGCTTGTCGCGCGGATCGCTGCCCTTCATATCGGGCCGCTGCGTCGGATTCGGCAGAAAGTCGATGACGCCGTCGAGTACACGCTGCACGCCGATGTACTTGAGCGCCGAACCGCAGAACACCGGAAAGCACGATTGGGCAATCGTTCCTTTGCGGAGCGCGGCCCGTAGCTCTTCCGGCGTGATGGAGTGCTCGTCGTTGAGGAACTTTTCGACGAGCGAGTCGTCGAGTTCCGCGACCTTCTCGACGAGATCGTGGCGCCAGTAGTCGGCGAAGTCCTTCATGTCAGCGGGAATGTCGCGCTCTTCGACCTTCGCGCCGAGATCGGCCTTGTGGAAGTAGAACGCCCGCATCGTGATGAGATCGATGAGGCCCTTGAACTCGTCGCCCTTGCCGATCGGAATCTGCACGGCAATCGCGTTGGCGCCGAGGCGCGTGCGGATGGAGTTGAAGCTGAACTCAAAGTCGGCGCCAGTCTTGTCCATCTTGTTGATGAGGCACAGACGCGGAACGCCGTACCGGTCAGCCTGGCGCCAGACGGTTTCCGACTGCGCTTCAACGCCTTCCTTGCCGTCGAACACAGCGACCGCGCCGTCGAGCACGCGGAGCGATCGCTCCACTTCGATGGTGAAGTCGACGTGGCCCGGCGTGTCGATCAGATTGATCTTGTACTCGACGTCGTCCTTCGTCCACGGACAGGTCGTTGCGGCGGACTGGATCGTGATGCCGCGCTCCTGTTCTTCCTGAAGGAAGTCCATCGTCGCGGTGCCTTCATGCACTTCGCCCATCTTGTACGTCTTGCCCGTGTAGTACAGGATGCGTTCGGTGACGGTCGTTTTGCCGGCGTCGATGTGGGCGCAGATGCCGATATTGCGGACGTTGGACAGGTCGGTAGCCATGGCTTCAATTCCAGAGAGTGCGTTCTGCTTCGAAAGGGCAGGGGACGCGGGGAGAGCGAGTGATTCGGATCTGCTGCACCGACGCTCGCGCCGATACGGAGCGGTGTCGGCAGGAGAGGGATCGGTGGACCTCGCGGAACGGCCATGCCGTTGCGGAGGTCAGGTGGAGCGTCAGGTTGATTCGATGGGATGCGGAGGCGGGTGACTCGCGCAGTCGTCAGTACGCGATCTTGCGAGGCAGACCGGAATCTGGATCGCCGTCTGGATCGCCGTCTGGATCGCTGTCTGCGTCAGGGTCAGGGTCGTCGTCGCCAGGCATCGAAGAAACTCCGCGGGCCGCTCAGCCACCGGACGTGGGGGTGAGGGACGCTTGGTGAAGAATCGAAGATGGTAGCGAACGCCAAGACGGATTCAAGAGGCAGGGGAGGAAGGCAGAAGGATGAAGTAGAAAGGAGGAAGGCAAAAATCCAGAAGCGAGGCGCCAAGCCGCCGGTTTGCCCCCGCGCGGGGGATCACGACCCCCATCGTCCTTCTGCCTTTTTCCTTCTGCCTTCGCCCATCACCGACACCGGACGAGCTGGTCCGAGCGAATTTTCAGCGTTTTCAGCACCGGTCCGATGTCCGCAAGGTACCGGCGGCCGTCCTCGACGTAGCCGGCGGTCGGCTTCAGTTCCGGCAGGTGGCCGCAAAAGAAGCGGTTCATGCGTTGCATAAACAATTCGCGCACAAACTTCGCAGTCATCGACGCCAGGGCGTTGGGAAAATGCCTGCTTTCACTTTCCGTTTCGAAGGAAATGGTGATGCACGTTCCGTCCCGCTCCAGGCGGTAGCGGCTGACCGAGTCGGTCTCGCCGAGGATGGCGATCGACGCGTCCGGGAACGAGAACTGGAGCGGCTCGCGGTAGTGCGTCCGGCCGCCCTGCCGGTCCACGATGATCCTCGGGTGATGCACGCCGTACGCACGCCAGACCCTGTCCACGTGACGCATGGCCATCGTGAAGTTCATGTCGCTCTTCTGAATGCTCGCCGCATGGCGATTGAATTCGACGCCGTCGAGCGACTCACAGGCGAGTGCTGCAAATCGAACGCCCGCCTCCGTGCTGGCGATGCGCAGCCGGTTGGCCGCGATCGAAATTCCGTCCCGTTCCTGCGCGACGGGCAGCACGGTGACGCTGGCGTACCACGGCGCGTCATCGGGGGCGTTCACGCTGACACCAAGCATTTTGAACAGCGAATCATCGCAGCCGACGAGTTCGGTGTGGCTTCCCATTTGGGTTGCCAGAACGGCAAGGACGCCGCGCTCGAGATGGCGGAGCGGATGTTCCTTGCCGTCGCGCGGCCCCTTCAGCAGCTTGCTGTCGGCGATGGCGATGCGCCGGCGCTTGTCGGCGGGCGACGAACAGACCGCGCGTTTGAGCATGCTCCAAATGTCGGGCGCCTTCGTGCCCGCGACCGTGGGATCGACGCTGGTCACCTCGATGATCGCGCACGCGACGCACAGCGGGCCCAGCAGGGGCCCGTAACCGGCTTCATCGATTCCTGCGTACAAAAGCATCCGTGCCGCGGAGGATACGGACTCCCCAGTGTTGACGCGGGCCGTCGACAACTTGTACGGAAAACGTGCCGCTTCGGAATGCGAGTCTCTACCATTCAAACTTCTATGGCGGCCGATCAGCGCACAATCACCACACCCGGCGGCGGTCGCAAGGTCCTTCTTGCGATGTCAGGCGGCGTCGACTCGTCGGTCGCGGCGGCGCTGCTGCAACGCGACGGCTACGAGGTCGTCGGCTGTTTCATGCGACTCGGCTCGCCGGGTGAAGAACTCGAGGGGCTGGTCGATCCCCAGATGGCGTGTCGCGTCGCCCCGGGTGACGCCCCGGGTGACGCGAAAGTCCGCCTGCCACAGGCGGGTCCCGTGAAGATCGGGCATCAGGGCTGCTGCTCGATCAACGACGCGGCCGACGCGCGGCTCGTCGCCGCCAAGCTCGGCATTCCGTTCTACGTCTGTAATTTTAAGAAGGACTTTGGCCGCATCATCGACTACTTCGTCGGCGAGTACACGGCGGGGCGGACGCCGAACCCGTGCGTCCGCTGCAACGACTGGCTCAAGTTCGGCAAGCTGCACGAGTACGCACAGCAGATCGACGCGGAGTTCGTCGCCAGCGGTCACTACGCCCGCATCGGCCATGACGCGCACGGACGGGCGACGCTGCTGCGCGGCATCGATCGCGACAAGGATCAGAGTTACGTGCTGTTCGGCGCGCCGCGCGATCGGCTCGATCGCATGATGCTGCCGATCGGCGGTCTCGCGAAGCCCGAGGTGCGCCGACTGGCGCAGCAGTTCGATCTGCCGGTGTTCGACAAGCCGGATTCGCAGGAGATCTGCTTCGTCCCCGACAATGACTACGCGGGGCTGCTCGATCGAAGGGCGCCGGGCACGATGCGGAGCGGGTCGATCGTCGATCGCGCGGGCCAAGTGCTTGGCGAGCATGCGGGTCATCAGCACTTCACCGTGGGACAGCGGCGCGGGCTCGGCATTGCGGCTGCGCAGCCGCTGTACGTGGTCGCGAAGGATGCGACAACCAACACGGTCATCGTCGGCGAGCGTGAGGAACTCTTGCGCGCCGGATGTCTATGCGGCGACGCGAACTGGCTCGTGGACCATGCCGAGCTTCCACAGAGCGACGCGGGCGGCTGGATCCGCTGCACCACCATGATCCGCTACAACAGTCAGGCCGTTGCGGCGCGGGCTCGTCCGCTCGCCGAAGGCTCGATCGAGATCCGTTTCGACGAGCCGCAGCTGGCTGTCGCGCCCGGTCAAGCCGCAGTCTGTTTCGCGGACGATCAGGTGCTGTGCGGCGGCTGGATTGCGACAGCGGTTCCGGCAACGTGACGGGTCGTCGTCGGGTCCCCGTCGGCTGGGGCGACCATCCCACCAGCTTAGGTTTGAAGTGAAAATCCCCGCGCCGTACTGACGGCGCGGGGACATGGCTTGGACTGCGGCAATCGTCCGGTCAGCGACGATTTACTTTGAACCGGCTGACGATGCTGCGGAGGCTTGCGGTCTGCGCTGACGTCTCCTCGCTCGACGCGGCGAGCTCCTCCGAGTTCCCGGCGTTTGACTGCGTCACCTTGTCAAGTTCACTCACGCCGGCACTGATCTGCGAGAGACCAACTGCCTGCTCTTCGCTCGCACGGGCGATGTCGCGCAGCTGGGTGTTGACATCGCGAGTGCCGGCGACGATCTGGGTGAGCGATGTCGACACCTCGTCGCACAGGGCAACCGCTCGTGCTGCCCGGGTGGTCGACTCTTCGACCATGGTGGCCGTTTCGCGGGCGGAGGTAGCGGACCGCTGCGCGAGGTTGCGGACTTCCTCGGCCACGACTGCGAACCCCTTGCCCGCTTCGCCAGCCCGCGCAGCTTCGACTGCGGCGTTGAGCGCGAGCAGGTTCGTCTGGAACGCGATGGCGTCGATCACTTTCAGCACCTTCGCGATGTTGTCGCTCGATTCCTTGATGCCGGCCATGGCTTCCGACATTTTCGCCATGCGCTCCTGACAGGCGGTCGCCGTTTCCATGCTGCTGTTGGACAGTGCGTCGGCGCCCTTGGCCGTGGTGGCATTGCGATTGGTGCGATCAGAGAGATCGTGAAGGCTTGCTGAGATCTCCTCGAGACTCGCGGCCTGCTCGCTCGCACCTGCGGCGAGCGACTGACTCGCGGTGGACACCTGGCTGCTTCCGGCGTCGATCTGCTCGGCGCCATCGGTCACCTCTGCAATGGTCTGTTCGAGCTTCTCGACGAACGTGTTGAACGAGCGCGACACATCGCCGAGCTCATCCTTCGCGTCAGCATCAAGCCGCTTCGTGAGATCGCCGTCGCCTTCAGCGACTTCCTTCAGGCGCAGGTTGAGCTGGCGCGTCGGACGCACGACGGAAATCGCGAGCAGGGAGAGGGACGCGACAACCAGTGCCATCCCCACGCCGCTCGCCACGAACAGTGTGGTTGTGCCTCTGGACAGCGTCGCTGCGCTCTCCTCCGCGGCTCTCTTGACTTCGCCGTCAGACATCGTCACGAGATTCGCCAATGCAGACTGTGCGACGGTGAACTGGCGCAAGCTCTCGCCGCGGAACACTGCCAGCCCTTCCGACTGCTTGTCGTCGATTACCAGTGCAATGGCCGCGTCGGAACCTTGCTCTGCCGCCTTCCAGGCCGTGTGGAAGTCTTCCAGGAGTGCCTGCTCTCCGGGCGTCCAGTGGAGTGCTCCGAACTCCTTGTCGAGCTGAGCGAAGGACTCCCGTGCCTCTTCAACACTCTTCCGGGATCCGTCCATCTCCTCCGGTGTGCACGTCAGCAACCGCAGCTGCTCGAAACGGATCGCGCCAGCGCTTGCGGAGAACTGTGTTGCGCACTTGAACGCGGGGAACGTGCCAACGGTCAGCTCCGCATTGCTCTCGCCGAGGAGCGACATTTCGTGGCTCCCCTCCCAAGCGATGGCGGCGAACAGTGCGACGAGCGCGCAGCCCGTGACGACAAAACGTGTTTTGATAGTGAAGTTCGAAAAAAAACTCATTGGCGGGCCGCTCCGGTGGATTCATCGCTGCGACGTCGAGGTCGAGCAGAAGGTCTGCGCGGCGAGCGTCCTGAGTGGACTGTCGGCGATTCAGTCCCCCGAAATGACCCGGACGTGGGGATTCCTGAAAACCCCTTCAGCCCACGCGGGCGAAGGAGTGTCTGCCCGGATCGCCGCCGGCCCGCGTGCGGAGCAAATCGGCCCCCCCTCTCCCCACCCTCGGTAGACTGGCGGATTCGTCCCGCTCATTGAGACTTGATTCATGGTTACTGCAACTGCGTCGTCCCTTGAAAGCGTTCTCGGCGCGGAGGCCGATTCCCTCCTGCACCATGTCGCGAAACTCGACAAGGCGCTGCTGCACCTCCCCGGTCCGGACTTCGTCGACCGTGTGATGATGCAGACCGACCGCAGCGTCCAGGTCCTCAAGAACCTGCAATGGATGTTTTCGACCGGACGACTTGCGGGAACGGGCTATCTCTCGATTCTGCCGGTCGATCAAGGCATCGAACACTCGGCGGGCGCGAGCTTCGCCAAGAACCCGATCTACTTTGACGGCGAGAACATCGTCAAGCTCGCAATCGAAGGCGGCTGCAACGCCGTCGCGACGACATTCGGCGTGCTGGGCTCGGTCAGCCGGAAGTACGCCCACAAGATTCCGTTCCTGGTCAAGATCAATCACAACGAACTGCTGACGTATCCGAACCAGGCGAAGCAGATCCTGTTCGGCTCGGTGCGCGATGCGTGGAATCTCGGTGCCGCCGCCGTCGGCGCCACGATCTACTTCGGCAGCGACGATGCGGGCCGCGAGATTGTCGAGGTCGCCGAGGCGTTTGAAAAGGCACACGATCTGGGCCTGGCGACGGTGCTGTGGTGCTACGTGCGCAACAACGCGTTCAAGGCAGGCGGCAAGGACTATCACGTGTCGGCCGATCTCACAGGCCAGGCGAATCACCTCGGCGTGACGATCAAAGCCGACATCATCAAACAGAAGCTGCCCGAGATCAACGGCGGGTACGTCGCGCTGAACTCCGGCAACTCAAGCTACGGCAAGCTCGACAAGCGGATGTACTCCGATCTCGCGTCGGACCACCCGATCGATCTGTGCCGATACCAGGTCTTGAACTGCTACTGCGGCCGCGCGGGCCTGATCAATTCCGGCGGCGCCAGCGGCGAGAACGATTTCGTCGATGCTGTGAAGACCGCAGTCATCAACAAGCGCGCGGGCGGGACGGGGCTGATCTCAGGGCGCAAGGCTTTTCAGCGGCCGATGGCAGAGGGCATCCGGCTGCTGAACGCGATTCAGGATGTGTATCGCGATCCGCGCGTCACGGTGGCCTGAGAAGTAAGAAGGATGAAGGATGAAGGATGAAGTACGGAGCGCAGTCGCGCACTCCGGCGCTCTTTCCTTTTGCCTTCTCACTTCTTACTTCCCTGAATCTCCCGCACCAACTCTTTCGCGCCGTACACCACGTCCAGTGCGGTCAAAATCCCGCGCGAATCCACCGCCACTGCGCGGTTCACGCTGCCGTCGTAGATCACGTCGCCGACGAGGCTCGGCAGGTTGCCGTCGAAGATCAGCCCGACGAGTTCGCCCTTGCGATTGACGACCGGCGAGCCGGAGTTGCCGCCGATGATGTCGACGCTGCAGACGAAGTTGAACGGCGTGTCGAGCGGCAGTGTGGACTTCGCGTCGAGCCAGCGCTTGGGCAGCGAGAACTCGCCGAGACCCTTGCGGTCGGCATGGCGCTGATAGAGACCCGCGAAGGTGGTGAACGGGGCGATCATCGCGCCGCCTTCCTTCCAGCCTTCGACCGGACCGAACGTCATGCGCAGCGTGAAGGTCGCGTCGGGATAGACCGTGTCGCCTTCGATCGCGAACGTCGCGGCTGCGATGTCCGCGTATGCCAGGCGTTCCACGCTTTCGACTTCGTCCTCGTACTGCGTGCGGACGGCGCGGGCTGCGTTGTCGATCGACAACATCATGCGAATCAGCGGCTCGGGTGACGACTCGAGCGCCGAGCGCCCTCCTTCGACGAGCTTCTTGCGCGCATCGACGGACCGCAGCGTGCAGCCGCCCACGAGCTCGTCGGCGCGAGCGGCCGGTGACTTCCCGTCGAGCAGCAGCGTGACGACGGGATCGTCGCCCCCGAATGTTTCAGCGCGGAACGCAAGCTCGTTCGTCAGCGTCTCGATCTCGAGCGCGTCGTAGATCGGCTCAGGCGAAAAGAGTGCGCGCTCAACGGTATCGAGGCGGCTGTCCGCGTACTCGCGCAGCCGTTCACCGCTCGGCTTCTCGCGCTCGTCGACCAGCCGCACGATCGTCCGCGCGTGCCGCGCTAGGCTCGAACGGCGCCAGCCATTTTCAAGCTGCTGATAGCGGTCGAAGATCGCCGCATATGTCTGTTGCGCCTGCGCCACGCGATCCCACGCAGAGCCGTAACCGGCGCGCATGGTTTCGTCGCGCGCCACCGCGTCGCGCAGTGCATCCTCGCGGCTCTTCTTCATGTCGAGGAGCACCGGATCCTGCAATCCCGCGAGCAGCCATGTGCGGGCCTTGCGACCGTTCTGAATGCCGTGCAGATCATCCGACGCGATCCGCGCGTTCTCTTCGTTGCGGGCGGCGAAGCCGGTCAGCTTGACTTCATCGCGCCACGCTTTCGCCAGGAGCTTCGGCATTTCGACGTCGCGCATGAAGCGGAGATGATCGAGCGTGTAGAGCCGGCGCGTTCTTCCCGGATGACCGAAGACGAAGACGAGTTCATCCGCAGCGGCGCCGTCCGCGCTCCAGCGCAGATGGTGCTCGGACTTCAGCGGCGCTCCATTCTCGTAGATGCGGAAAAAGCAGCAGTCAAGGTTGAAGCGCGGGTATTCAAAGTTGTCGGTGTCGCCGCCGAAAAACGCGATCTCTTGTTCGGGGGCGAACACGAGCCGCACGTCGTCGAAGCGGCGATAGGTGTACAAGTGATACTGGCCGCCCTGATACAGCGTGACCACTTCGCTCTTGAGACCGGTGGCCTTTTCGCTCGCAGTCTCGATCGCCGCGATCGCCGAGCGCCGTGCCGCGCCCGCGGCAGCGGGGTCCATGTCGGGGGTGGCGCCGGCGTTGACGCGCGTCGTCACGTCTTCGATGGTCCACAGAATGTCGAGGGCCAGGTCCGGACAGCGCAGCTCGTCCTGCAGCGTTGCGGCGCGGAAGCCTTCGCGGAGCAGGTCACGTTTCGGTGTGCTCAGCTTGGCGAGCATGTCGGCGCCGACGTGGTGATTCGTCAGGACAAGACCTTGGCTCGACACGAGCGACCCGGACCCGCCGGTGGCGAACCGCACGGATGACTTCTGCATCGTTTCCAGCCACTGCGGCGTCGGCTCGAACTTGTACTGCTCCTTCAATCCCGCAAGCGGCGGACGATTGATGAGCCACATGCCTTCGTCGGCATGCGCCGGGGCAAGTGTACCGAAGAGCGTGCACGCGATCAGGGCAAGCACAGCGAGCGGACGAGCTGCGGCGGTCGATGGAGTTCTCATGGCGGTCCGCAGCGTACCGCATGGGTGAACCGAAGCTGCAGATCACGTCGTCCGAATCGTCGCGCTCGCTGCGGAGACGCGCACCGGCTTCACGGCCTTGCCTGCTTCCGCTTCGCGGCGGGCCTGCTCGGCGTCGGCGAAGTCTTCGCCGAATCGCACGAGGCGCAGGCTGTTGGCGATCACGAAGATGTACGCGGCGGCCTGATAGAACGGCGTCACCCACAGCTGGATCTGGCCCGTGGCGGCGAGCGCGAGACCGACCACCGCGAGCAGGAGGCTCGCGATGATGTTCTGCGCGACGATGCCGCGGGCCTTCGCCGCGATCTCGATCAGGAACGGCACGTGGCGGAGATCGTCGTTCATCAGCGCGACGCCCGCGGAATTCGTTGCGATGTCAGAGCCGGACAGGCCCATGGCGACGCCGACATCGGCGCTCGCGAGAATCGGGCCGTCGTTGATGCCGTCGCCGACGACCAGCGTGCGATGGCCACGCTGAATGAGGTACTGCAGTTCGGCGTGCTTTTCTTCCGGGAGGCACTCGGCCTCGATCGCGTCGACACCGACGGCCTGCCCGACGCGCTTGGCCACGGCGAGTCGGTCGCCTGTGAACATCGAGATGCGCCGCACACCGAGCTGCCGCAGCTTGGTGATGACCTCGACCGCGTTGCGGCGCAATTTGTCTTCGAGTCCGACGGCGCCGAGATAGCGATCGCCGAGCATCACATGCACGCTCGACATTCCTTCGATCTTGTCCTCGACCGCGGCGAGCTGGTCCGCGATGCGCGGATTTACCTCAAGCAGCCACTGCCCTCGACCTGCGAACAACGTTCCCTGATCGGTTTCGGCACGCACGCCGCGGCCGTGAATCTCCTGATAGCCGCGGATCGGTCGCGCCACGATGCGCGCCCGGTCGGCCGTTTCGAGAATCGACTTGGCAAGCGGATGGTTGGAGCTCTGCTCGGCGTCGGCGGCGGCCTGCAGCAGCACGGCGCCTTCGATGCCTTCGGCCGGTGCGAGCCGGCTGACCGCGAACTTGCCGGTCGTCAGTGTGCCCGTCTTGTCCATCACGACTGTGTCGACGTTCGCCGCGGCTTCCAGCGTGCGTGTCTGCTTGATCATGATGCCGAGGCGCGCCGCAGCGGCGAACGCCGCGACCATCGCCGTCGGATACGCGATGAGGAGCGCGCCCGGCGCGGTGACGACCAGCACAGTGATCGCGCGCGACGCGGCGTCGGCGCGTGTGGCCGCATCTTCGCTGTTGGTCGTGAAGAACCACACGAGCGCCGCGACCATCAGGACGACGGGCACGTAATACTGCGCAAGGCGTTCGACGAGTTCCTGCCGCTCGCCCTTGGCGGTCTCGGCTTCACGGATGAGCTTCTCGACTTTGCCGATCGTCGTTTCGCCGGCGACGGCCGTGATCTGCACGTCGATCTGGCCGGTGAGGTTTGTCGTGCCGGCATAGACGTCGTACCCGGGCTGGACTTCGACGGGGACGGCTTCACCGGTGAGCGAGGCCTGGTTGATGCTGGTGGCGCCGCGGACGACCTTGCCGTCGACCGGGAGGTTTTCGCCCGGCCGCACGCGGACGATCATGCCACGCTCGATCTGCCGCAGCGAGACTTCGCGCTCGGCGCCGTCCGCGTCGATGACGCGGGCGATGTCGGGGGTCAGTTCGACGAGATCGCGGATGGCCCGCTGCGCACCCCACGCGGTCCGCGACAGAACCAGTTCGGCGAACCAGAGGAAGAACGCCAGAAAGCCCGCCGCGAGGAACATGTTGTTGGCCATGGCGGCCAGCACGGCGAGGGAGGCCAGCGAATCGCTCGAGGCTCGGCCGTCGCGCAGTTCTTCGATCGCGCCGCGGGCGAGTGGCAGGAGGAGGATGATCGCCCCGATCGACGCGGGGATGTTGGCGACGGTAGCGTTCACCCCAAAGACATACTGGGCGAGCCAGGCGGCAAGCAGCAAGATCCCGCCCAGGAGCGCAACGAACAAGTGGCGCTCGAGGCGGGCCTCGGCGTTGTTCGAGAGTTCGTTGCCGGAATCGAGACGGTCAGCAGTCGCGAGCGATAGGTCGGACATCGGCGAAGACCAGAATGTGGGAACGGGCGAGTCGTCGCGCTCCGGCCAGAGATGTGGGCCGGCCCGTCTATGGGGGAGCCGGCGATGGCAGGAGCACGCAAGAGGGAGAGGGTAGCAGAACGAAGCTTGACGGTGCCCGGTTCGTCCAAATCCTCCCTCCGGGTAGAGTCCGTGCGCTGGCCGGCTCTCGACATGTCCCACTCCGCAATGCAACCTGCGTCCGAACGCGTCACGATCCTCGGTGACGGCCAGATGTCGCTCGCATTGGCCGATGTGCTCCACGCCGGCAGAGTCTCGACGGTGATCTGGAGTGCGTTCGAGGACGCGGCGGCGGCGCTCGACCAGACGCGTCGCTCGCACCGCCTCCCCGGATTCATCCTTCCCGACGCGGTGCGGGTCACTGCGGTCGCGCGCGACGCCGTCGAAGGAGCGACCCTCCTCGTCAACGCGATTCCTACGCAGTTCATGCGCGCGACCTGGGGGCGGATCCGTGCTGACGTCGGTCCGATCGGCGTGCCGATCATCAGCGTCGCGAAGGGCATCGAGACGGAACGATTCTGCCGCCCCAGCGAAATCCTGACGGAGATCATGGCCGGACCGGGCGGCACGCGGCACGGAGTCGCGGTGCTGAGCGGTCCGACCATCGCGGGCGAACTCGCGCACCGACTGCCCGCCGTGCTCGTTGCCGCATCGAGCGACGCGGCGCTCGCGTGCCGGGCGCAGGCGGTCTTCAGTTCACCGTGGACGCGCATCTACACGAACGATGACATGCTCGGCGTCGAGTTGGCCGGGGCCTTGAAGAACGTCATCGCGATCGCCGCCGGCGTGATCGACGGCCTTGGTCTCGGATCAAATGCGAAGTCAGCGCTCCTCGCACGCGGTCTCGTCGAGATGGCGCGATTTGGCGTGGCGCTTGGTGCGAAGACCGAGACGTTCTTCGGCGTCGCCGGCGTCGGTGATCTCGCGACCACATGTTTCTCGCCAGAAGGACGCAACCGAAGTTTTGGCGAAGCGATCGCACGGGGCGAGCCGATGGAAAAGTATCTCGCTGCCGGTTCGAGCGCGTCGGTCGTCGAAGGAGCGCCGACGGCGAAGGCGGTCGTCGCGTGGGCGCAGCGGATCGGTATCGAGATGCCGATCGCCGAGGTCGTGCACCGCATGGTGTTCGAGGGACTCGCGCCGCACGCGGCCCTTGCAGATCTCATGCAGCGCGCCGCAGGTTCGGAACGCATCGCGTGACGCGCAGGAAAGGCCCGTTCATTCTTCCTCGCCGAATCCCGCCTGCACAAGCTTTCCGAGCGACTCTGCCGCTGCCGCCTCGTCAGACCCGTCACACGAGATTTCGATCTCGGTGCCGCACGTCCCCGCGAGCATCAGCATCTGCATGATTGACTTGCCGTCCACCGCCTCGTCCTGATCGGTGCGGCGCACGGTGATCGAACAGCCGAAGGCCATCGCCTGCTCGACGAATGTCATCGCCGGCCTCGCATGGAGACCGAGCCGGTTGCTGATGACAGCGCGGACGGAACGCACGTAAAAAACACCCCTCAAACTGATTGTCGACCGAAACAATCAGTGGCCAGTTGATCAGCGGAGAGCGGACAGCAGGTCATCGCGACGTGGGCTGCTTCTGATCCGCTTCTTCCAGGAGCGTCATGATGTCTTCAACCGAGTCCGCCTGGCGCATGAAGCGCCGGAACTGATCTCGGCTCAGATTGCCGAAGATTGCTTCCATCGCGTCGAGATGCTCTTCCGGCCGGTCCTCCGGCGAAAGAAGCAAAAAGATCGAATGCACCGGCTGCTTGTCGAGCGAGTTGAAGTCGACGCCGGCCTTCGACACACCGACAGCGACGACCAGCTGTTTCACTGACGTCGTCTTCGCATGCGGAACTGCCACGCCGTGACCAAATCCAGTGGAGCCGCGATTTTCGCGGGCGATGATCGACTTGACGAACGTGTCGCGCAGTTCCGCAGTGATCTTGCCCGCCTCAACGAGCGCGTTCACGAGTTCGCGGATCGCGTCGTCGCGTTTGGTCGCGGCGAGCTGGGGAAGGACGGCCTTTTTGACGACGATGTCACGCAGTTTCATGGGGAGACGTTCCAGACTGTCTCCGTGCGGAGACGGAGATTCGGTAGGTGAGCGGGGAGCGGACGCACGCGGCGAGCTGTCACTTCTTGTGGTCGCGCACCTGCTCCTTGTAATCGGTGATCTGCCGGATCGCGCGGTCGACGCACAGGTCGACGCACGCGTAGAGGTCCGGATCCTTCGCGTTGGCCACAAAGTCGTCATGTCGCTCGACATCGATCTTGATCTCGACGTGGAAGCCGTTGGGTTCCTTCTCCAGGATGACGTAAATACCCTGAACCCGATCGAAGTGCTTGCGGATCCGCTCCGTCTTCTTGTGGATGTACTCTTCGATAGCGGGCGTCGACTGAAGGTGCTTGGCTGTGATGGTCGTTTGCATGATGAATCTGCTGAAGCAGCTCTGGAACAGTGAATGTTGAATTGTCAGCGGGATCCCGGCGCGGTGAGCCGCACGTTGCCGGTCGGCGCGCCAGTCGCCGGATCCGTCGGAATGCCCGTCACATCGCCCGATGAGATCCTGGACCGCGCGGGCGGCAGCGGATCACGCGGCGGCCCTTCCTGGTGCGGCGGAACCAGCACGCCGCCCGAGACGAGGTACCGCAGCGCTTCGTCGATCGTAATCGGTAGTTCGTGGACCTGGTCGCGCGGCACCGTGACGGTCCAGCCGGTGAGTGGGGGAGAGCTCGGTATGAACACGGTGAGCGCGTCACCGGCCTCATTCTCGACGGCGAGCATCGCGGTACCCGTCAGCAGCCCGATGGACCAGATTCCCTTGCGCGGATACTCGACCACCACGACCTTGCTGAACTTCATGGACTTCTCTTCCTCGCCGCCGTCAGAGAAGAAGAAGCCGACGATCTGCTTGACGTGGGGATAGATCTGCCCGACGAGCGGCACGCTGATGAGCACCCGTTCCATCAGGCTGAACAACTTGCGACCGAGCCAGCCGCCGACGAGCCGGCCGGCGACGTAGACGAACGTCAATGCAACGACGAGGCCGAAGAGGCTCGTGTACCAGCGGTCGTTCCACCAGCGATGCACTTCGCGGGAACGCAGCTCTGCAGCAATTGCTTCGCGCGATGGCGGGGTGCGGCTTCCGATCGCACGATCGGCGATCGTCGCGTCGATCGCTTCGGCCGACGGCTCGAAGCGACCGCTGAGCGGACCGGTCGAAGCGCTTCCCCACGCCAAGGCGGACCGGGCTGCCGCATTGATCGGTTCGGCGATGTTGCGGCTGATGAACTGATAAGCGGCCACCAGGATCCAGAGGGTCAGGATCGATGGCAGCAGGACTGCGAGGCCGCGCAGGAAGGCCCGCTTGACGCCGAAGCGGGGAGTTCGATCGTTGGATTCTGCCATTGAGCGGAGAGGCAGAGTGTAGAGGCGGGGACAGATCCCTTCAATGAAGGTGGCAGCCCCTGTCCATCGCGTCCATTCGCCCTACCGGACCGGCAGCGGGGAGGTGAGCGGACGCAGGGTCACGGGCGACTCGACGTAGTCGTCACCGCGGCGATACCGGACGACGACGACATCACCCACTCGCTTGGACGCGACGATCAGCGCCAGTTCGCGCGATGAACGAACCGGCCTTCCTTCAATCGCGACGATCACGTCCCCGCTGCGCAGGCCCGCAGCGCGGACCGCACTCTTGGGCAGTGTCTGGCGGATCTTGATCCCTTCCGGCACTTCCGTGATCTGTATCCCCAGCGACGCGTCGCCTGCGCGGACCGTGTCATCGATCATCGGCCGCGCCTTCACCCAGTCCTTCCACTGCCGCTCGATGTCGGCAAGCGGCTTCCCGAACGTGCGCTCCATCGCCTTGCTGCCCGTCGGATCGGTTGCAAACGTGGCGAGCAGCGATTTGTAGAACACCTGCAGTTTTCCACGATCGGCGATGTACTCAAAAATCGAGCGGACCTGCGGATAGAGCACCGGTGCCTTGTCCATGAAGTCCTGCGGCGCCATCGCAAACATCGTCTTCCACGCGAGCGCCCCATTGGAACTCACGGCGCGGCGCGCGATGTTGTGCCGTGTGTTCGGCAGAAAGCGGATGTCGTCGCCGCTGAGTTCGTAGTTCTCAAACAGCGTCGCGATGCCTTCCTGAATCCAGATCGGGTGCTTCTGCCGCGCGCGCTCCATGCTGCCGTAGTGCATGAGATGGACGAACTCGTGCTGCAGACTTTCGCCGATGTCGCGGACGACCAGCATCCGCATGCGATGCTCGTAGATTCCCGTCGTGGTCGGATCGGTGAAATACGCCTTGGCGTCCTTCGGTGTCGGCACGGCGATCAAGGTCGCGTAATCCGGCGTGTCGTCGAAGAGATGGCGCGCGAGCCAGTCGGCTTCACGTTCGACAAGTTCGCGCAGTTCGCGATGCGGCGCTTCGTCGAGACAGGTCGCGTAATACAGCCGGCGCTTCGGATCACTTTCGAAGCGATAGTTCTTCTCGCCGTGGACGCGCTTCCACTCATCCTGCTGCGGACAAGGGACGAGGTTGAGCGGGGCCGCAGGCGCGGGGACTGCGGCCGGAACTTCGGCCGGCTGCCCGTTCCTCGCCCTTGATTTGATGACGTCGCGCGCTTCAAGGATCGCCGTATACGTCGGATGCTCGCGGATTGGCTCAAGATCCGGATCCTCCTCCATTGCGTCAAATTCAAGAAAGCCTGCTTTGACTGCGTCCAGCAGCGACTGCGCCGCTGCGTCCTTCGCGCCGAGCTGCGCCTGACAGCATGCGGCGTTGTAGAACATGATCGGATCGCGACGCACGTCACGCGTGTACTCGGCGATGAGATCAAGCGCTTCGCTCCAGCGCCGCGCTTCCAGGGTTCGATCGATCTTGCGCTGCAGCGCGTCGGCGGCGGCTGCTTCCAGCGGCGGCGCGACGCGCTGGCCAACGTGATCGTTTTGCGCACCGACGGCGAGCGACGGCACCACGCTGACGAGGACCCGGAGCGCCGTCAGATATGGGAGCACGCGTCGCGCGAACATCATGGATCGCATGCTACGCAGAGACCTGCTGCATTGGAAAGGAAATCACGCCGCTCGCGATGCGGGCGACGACTTCAGGGAGTGCGCGGCATTCTTCGGCAAACACACGGGCCGCGAGACTCGCGGACGAGTCGCCCGGAACGACCGGACAACGGCGCTGCAGCAGGATCTGGCCGCAGTCGTAGTCCTCGTCGACGCTGTGCACGGTGCATCCGGATTCGGAGACGCCGGCACGGAGGACGGCAGCATGGACGCGGTCACCATACATGCCGGGCCCGCCGAAGTCGGGGAGGAGCGCCGGATGAATGTTGATCGTGCGCCCCGACCAGAGCGGCGCGACACGGAACTTCCGCAGATATCCGCACAGACAGACGAGTTCCACGCGGTGCGCCTGCAGCAGCGCGTCGAGCTGGTCCGCAACGGATCCGGGGCCATCGGTGATCGCGACGTGCAAGCCCGCGGCGCGGCAGCGCGCGACCCCGGGCACATCGGCGCGATGCGCGATCACGATCTCGATCGATGCGTCGATGGCGTCGGAACGCAAGCGTTCTGCGAGATTGACGGCGGTGCGGCCGCCGCCGGAGATGAGTCCCCCTATGCGAAGCATGTGACGATCAGTTTGCGAAGCATGTGACGACTTACGGACCGATGACCGGATGGGCCTGAGCGATCGGCCGGGACGGATCGCTCAAGAATGGAATGGGCGTGCCGACGGCGTCGGTCGCGACAAGCGTCACTGTCGCCACCGTGACGCGCACGTGTTCTCCGGTCGTGTAGCGCTGCGCTTCCACGCGGACTTCGACCGTGACGGACGTGGTCCCGGCGCGGGTGGTGCGCGTGAACAGCGTGACGATGTCGCCCATCCAGACCGGCTGATGAAACTCGACCGCCTGCAGCGCGACGGTGACCCAGCGGTGCACGCCGTGCCGCCGCGCTTCCACGTATCCAGCCTGATCGATGAGCGAAAGAATCACGCCGCCGAAGACCGACCCCTGATGGTTGGCGTCCTTGGGCGATGTCAGATTGCGCAGGGCGGTGTTCCACCCTCCGCCGTCATCGGCTGGAGATTCGTTCGGCGGCGAGGAGGTGCGGGGTGCCATCGGTGGAGGAGCGGGGACGCGACCATCTTCGGCGCAGACGGCAACTTCCGCAATCGGCGGGGCCGGAACGCTCTGAGATCTGTGCTGAGCGAGGAGGTGTGCCGGAAGGAGCATTGCATCTGGGTCAACAGAAACAGCAGCAAGGTTCAGACTCGGCGAAAGAGGCGGCGAAAACTCGGCCTGTTCACATCGTGCGATACGGTTCGGTGAGAGCGTCGGTCGGCGGCGAACGAGCACAAGAACGGCATCATGCACACGGTGACGGTGACGCGTTCTTTCAAGGACGGTGAAGACTGGCACGACAGCACGTCGTTCGCGCGCGATGAGATCCTGCTTGCGAGCAAGGCGCTGATTGAAGCGCACTCGTGGATCGATCGCGAAATGGCGAAGAGCCCGCGCGAGGAACGTTCCCCGCGCGATGATGAGTGACGGAAGCGATCTCGTGAAGGCACAGAACCACCTGGCCTCCACCACGCATTGCGCAGAGTTCGGCGGCAATCGCATGGTCGATTCGGGACTTCGCTTCAAGGACCGCCCGCGGCGGGCGAGGAGCGGGGCGAACGGCGATCGCCGGAGCTCCCGCGAACGCTCTGCAGCGAGTCCGCCATGGAGGAGGGAGGCGAGCACAACCGCCTGACACGGGTCCGCCGCCGGCCTCGATCCAGCGAGCGCCCCAGTTTTTTCGTGGGGGCGGGTCAGATCTCGTTGTTCGGGGGGTGGGTCAGTTTTGCGCGAGAGTTGACATGACTTCGCTGCGCGAGCGACTCGCGACGTTCGGCCTCGAACTGCATCCCGAGAAGACGCGGCTGATCGAATTCGGCCGCTTCGCCGGTCGGAATCGTGCGGAGCGGGGCGAACGCAGACCGGAGACCATCGACTTCCTCGGCTTCACGCACACGTGCGGGACGACGCGGGCGACGGGCTACTTCACGGTCTGGCGACGAAGCTCGCGCAAGCGGCAGACGGCGAAGCTGCGGGCCGTGAAGGAAGTGCTTCGGCGCGTCCGGCATCGGCCCGTCGGTGAACCGGGACGCTCGCTCGGCGCGGTGGTCATGGGATACATGAACTATCACGCGGTGCCCGGCAACCTCGATCGGGTCGAGAGCTTCAAGACCGCATGCTCACGCCTGTGGCTGCAATCGCTTCGGCGACGCGGCGATCGGAAGCGCATGCCTTGGAGCCGCTTCGTCCGATTGCTCACGCGTCACCTTCCGCGCCTCCGAGTCCAGCATCCGTATCCGTCGATCCGCTTCGACGCCAGACACCCAAGGTAGGAGCCGTATGCGGGAAAGCCGCTCGCACGGATCTGTGCGGGGGGCCCGGAGCAATCCGGGTCCCTACCGCGACCGCTCATGATCGTCTCCCGGAATGGTGGAGCGCCGCGAGACGCGCGGCGCTGAACAGGAGGGGTCATACTATCTGGCTCTTCGCGGGCAGCACCGACGGCGGCCGCGCGATCGCGGCGTGGCTGAGCGTGATCCATAGCGCGCGGCTGCACGAGGTCGAGCCGTTTGCGTACGTGAGCGACGTGCTCCTGAAGCTCGCGGCGTACCGCGACATGCCGGCGGAGCGGAAAGCGGGCGAGGGAGAGGCGCTGCTTCGCGGGCTGATGCCGGAGGAATGGATCAAGGCCAATCCGACGGCGCGGCTGGCTCTGGCGCGGTGATAGCGGCGGAGCTCAGGCAGGTCGAACGGTTACTCCGCTTCCGCAGCGCGTAGTCGGGGCAGATGGTGCGGAACCGCGTCGCGACCTCGACGGCGCTCCAGCTGCGGGCCATCTCGGGATTCGTCGAGGTGACGAGGTGCAGATGGTTGTGCATGAGGGCGGCCTCGAGTACGTCGACGGCGAAGTACTGCGTGAGCCACCGCAGTCGGTTCATCAGCGCGGTCCTGCGTTCCTCGTGCTCAAGCAGCATCTCGCGCCAGACGCACCGCGAGATGCAGTGACAGACGTTGGTCTCTGAGGGGTCAAAGAGATGTTGGCGCGCGAATCCCATGAGGACGGCGGCGATGATGCCGCCGTGAAACGCGCGACCCCTGAAAAACGGCGCTTCCGGCTTTCGTGTGGGTAGCCGACCGGCCCGGATGCAGATCAAGCCCCGTCGGCGCTTGGCCCCGGCGGAAGAGACGCGGGCCAGATCTGGATCAGCTGTGACACCGGCCACCATCCGCACTCAGCGCTCGGGTGGAAGACGCCAGACGTGTTCCACACGCATCACACCGCGATCGTGCTGGTCGCTGTGCGATCCACTGAAAAAGAAGAAAGAGAGCCCGCCGTCGCCGTCGCATCGCCGCCGCAGGGGTCCGGCGCAAGCGAGGGCGACGGCGGGCGGTCAGGCGCCCACATGACGCTGCGAACTCGCTGGAGCCCGAGCGGAGCCGCCCGAAAGATGGCCTTCCCGTTCTCTGGCTCCGTCCTGCGGACGGATCCCGGGCTGCGGAACGCGGCAGCGTCACCCACAGGAAAGCCGGAAGACCCTGAAAAACTATGTCTTTTCCTGCTGATTGATGCGATTGTGGAGAAGGCCGGGCGCTGCGCGGCCGCGGTGATTCGGTGAAAGGGTGTGTCCATTACGGGGCTCCGGCACGGCGGCTCCGTCGTCAGCTGCGCCGTCCTCGTCGCCACCCGTGCCTGCGAGAACGGCAAGCGGTCCGTCCTGGGAGTCTCGTGCAAGCTCAGTGAAGCCGTCTTCCCCAGCACGCCGTGGCAGCGCTGCCAGTTTCATCTCATCCGCAACGCATTCGCGTACGTACCCAAGCTCTCGATGCGATCCGAGGTCGCGCGCGATCTGAGGTCCATCCTCGATGGGCCCGATCGCGCCGAGGCGAACCGGCGGATCGAAATCGTTGCCCAGAAGTACAAGTCGACCGCGCCCGAGCTTGCTCCTTGGATCGAGTCGAACGTCCCCGAATCGCTCACCGTCCTCATGCTTCCATGCGACCACCGAAGGAGGCTCCGCACCACGAACACCCTCGAAGCCCTTAACAAGGAAATCAAGCGGCGCACGCGCGTTGCCACGCTCTTCCCCAACACCGAGTCGCTCCTGCGCCTCGTCAGCGCCGTCCTCGCCGAGGTCGACGACGAGTGGACCCGCAGGGCGCATCTACCTCGACCTCGCCCAGAAACCGGAATAACCCCAGAGCCCCAACGACCTGCCGATCACGTCACCAGATATGCGACCCCGGAACTTCCGATGATCCCTCAACAAACATTCATCATCATCGTCCGGGGAACTCGCGACAGGCGAAAGTTATGAATTTACAGACGAGATGTTGCTTAACCGC
>Ga0163146_10003333_pt1 | contig 20544 bp, 14 predicted proteins | sample OliLakLV19MP7G1_FD_148648 | JGI IMG/M metagenome (GOLD analysis project Ga0163146, IMG submission 148648) | Freshwater microbial mat bacterial communities from Lake Vanda, McMurdo Dry Valleys, Antarctica - Oligotrophic Lake LV.19.MP7.G1 | ecosystem: Environmental > Aquatic > Freshwater > Lake >...
GTGATAGGGCCCCCTCCCAGTGCAGGGAACCGATCGTCTCCAGGTGTCCTCTTCTCCCTCAAAGAGGCTTGTTTTCGGGCTGTTTCGCATCGCCCAGCGCCGCCATGCTTCCACTAAACCTGCCGGAGAGCCAGAAATTGCAGAGCGCTTCGACTTGGCCTTGTGCTCCTGTCGTCGCTCCCCTGTTGTCGATCGCGAACGTGCCGAAACCCAAAATGCTGATCGGCGTCGTGCACGCATCGTTCGACGGCGGGGGAACCGTCTCGTTCAAATTCAGCGAGAAGGTGCCGCTAGTCGATCTTCATGTGCGACAGGTTACGTATGCTGGCGGCCGAGCTTCGCGCGCCCCGAGGGCGCTACGCTTGGCCGCTGTTCGACTACTTTTGTCGAGCACTCCCCACTCCAGCGGACCTCCTGAGGCGCTGTCGGGCACCTCGGAGTCGATTCGTTCGCCCCTCTGCGAATCATCCCAATCCGGCTGCCACGCAATCAATCGTGCTCTGCGAGTGCGGCCAGAAATGCTCGCGCCTCATTCGGCGACACAAGGCGGAGCGTTGAATCACCCGAGCGATTTCCGACGCGGACCGTGACGTGGTTGTCGCCGAGGGCGGCGAAGAGGTCGTCATCCGTTCGATCATCACCCATCGCCAGGACGAGCGTATCGGGCGTGCATGCCGCTGTAGCCAGCGCAACCGCGTGACCTTTGCTCACACCGTGAGGACGAACTTCGACCACGTGGTCGCCCACGAGCACTTCGACGGCGACATTGGACAGAAGCTCGGCGAGATGGAGCCGCAGTTCGCTTTCCTGGCGACGTCCCCGATCGGGATCCGCGTTGCGCCAATGCCAAGCCAACGTGGCGGATTTCCGTTCCACAAAAGAGCCCGGAGTTCGCGCGGCCCAATCGTCGAGGATCACTCCGATGGCGTCCGCACTCGGTAGTTCGGACGCCATTGCACGGCGCCAGGCGTTGTCGGCCCCGAGCCGGGACCAGTGCCCATGTTCAGCATGCAATCCGATGGACAAGCCACCGAACCAACGGTCGAGATCCTCGCGCGGTCTTCCGCTGACGATATGGACGTGTGTCCGAGTTCGCCGACTCAATCGGCCGAGAAGGCCCACGAGTTCAGCGTCGGGGACGGCGTCCTGTGGCCGTGGTGTGAATCCCACCAGTGTGCCGTCGTGATCGAGTGCCGCAGCGAGCCGCCGGACGACTGCATCCCTGTGCTCGATCGAACTTGGTGAGACCAGCGGCAAGACGATCGGACGCTCATCGAGAGCGGTTAGGAAATCGCTCACCCAGCCATGCACGTCCGCGGCGAAGACACGTTGACGCAGTCGCACCATTCGGCGACGCCGCTCCTCACGATCGAGATCCAGGGCATGACCGATAGCTCTGCTTGTCCCTTGGACGTCGTAGGGGTTCACCTCGATAGCGCCGTCCAACTCGGCCGCAGCCCCCGCGAATTCACTCAACACCAGCACGCCTTCCTCGTCGGTACGAGTCGCGAGGAACTCTTTGGCGACCAGATTCATGCCGTCACGTATCGGCGTTACGAGCATTACGTCCGCCGCGCGGTAGAGAGCAGCGACTTCTTCCCGGTCCTGTCCACGATGAAGATAGTGAATAGGCGTCCATGTCGGAGTCGCAAACGCGCCATTGATGCGCCCGACGCGCGCGTCAATCTGCTGGCGAAATTCGCGGTACGCGCCAACGCCTCCTCTCGAAGGTACGGCCACCTGGATGAGCCGAACCCTCCCCTGCAATTCGGGCCTCGCGCGTAACAACTCTTCGTACGCCAGCAACCGCCGTGGGATTCCCTTTGTGTAGTCGAGCCGATCGATTCCAAGGAGGATTCGGCAGTCGTCCGGGCCCCGGATCTCCCGTGTACGCGCCTGAACCGTCGCGTCGTTCCCGAGTCGCGCCCATTCCGTCGCGTCGACGCCCATAGGGAACGAACGCACACACACACTGCGCTCACCGTGCTCGATGCGGTCCACCCGGGTGTCGAGGCCGAGGATGCGCAGGAGCGCGGCGGCGAAGTGCCTCACGTAAGACTGCGTGTGAAGCCCGATGAGATCGGCTCCCAAGACCCCTCTGAGCAATTCCTCGCGGTGCGGAAGAGCGCGTAGGACGGCCGACGCCGGAAAGGGAATGTGAAGGAAGAAACCGATGCGAGCGCCCGGAAGACGATCGCGGAGCATCTGCGGCAACAACAACAATTGATAGTCGTGCACCCAAATACGGTCGCCGGATTCATAGACACTCGCAACGTGATCGGCAAATAGAGCATTGACGCGCTGATAGGCATCCCAATCGCCCACACGCAGCGGCACTTGATCGAGTAAGTAATGGAACAGAGGCCACAGTAGGCCGTTCGAGAAATTCTCGTAGTGCCGTCGAACGTCATCTTCGCCGAGGTGCACGGGCACGAGCCTTCGCGCATGCAACGCCAGATCGAGCTCTTCTCGCTGCGCAGCATCGAGGGACCAAGTGGGACCCGGCCATCCAATCCACAGACCATCACCGGCGGCATGGGGTCCGGAGAGCCCCGTCGCCAATCCACCGGCGCTGGCCTCGATCCGTAATTTTCCTGCTTCGTGCGTGGCCGTCATCGGCAGGCGGTTCGAGATGATCAGAAGCCTACCCATGGTCACACCTACTTCCCGCACCATGCTCGAACACGCCCGTTTCTAGCATCGAGCAACTCGCCTATCGTCGTTGCTGCATGGACCAGCCCTACATGCGTGTAGGCTTGCGGGAAATTGCCGAGCAACCGGCCGGTGCCCGCTTCAACGTCCTCCGAAAAAAGTCCAACCGGATTCGCGTGCGCCGCAACATGATTGAAGACCTCTTGTGCGCGATCCAGGTCTCCGGTCAGCGCAAGAGCCTCTGCCCACCAGAAGGAGCAGATCGTGAATGAGCTGGTCGTCTCACCGAAATCGTCCTCATTCCGATAGCGCAACATCAGGCCTCCCTCGACGAGCCGCTCTTCGTAGGCGCGCAGGGTCGAGATGAATCGCGGGTCGCGAGCGTCGAGGACGCCGATCGTCGGCAATAGCAGAAGCGACGCGTCCGGGTTTTCACCATCGAGACCCTGGGTGAAGAAGCCGAGACGCTTGTTGTAGCCGCGCTCCAAGAGCTCTGCGAGTAGTTCGTCGGCCACACTCTGCCAACGTTGGGCCGTCTCGGGACGATTGAAACGACGCGCGAGGCTCGCGCCGCGATGAGCTGCGACCCAGCAACAGGCGAGCGAAAAGGTGTAGAGCCGGAGCTTGGTCCGGAACTCCCAGATGCTGGTGTCGGGGATGCGCGCGCACTCGATCGCTTCTTCGACCATGCGTTCGATCAGCGGCCAATAGCTATCAGGGTGGTCGTGAACCAAGCGTGGGTCGCCGAGCATCGTGTCGATGCACAAAATGACTTCGCCCATCAGGTCGTGCTGACGCTGGATGGCCGCCGCATTGCCGATGCGTACATGACCGTTGCCGGCGAATCCAGCTAAGTGTGGGAGGTACTGTTCGGCCAGCTCGCGCTCTCCTCCTATGCCGTAGAGCGGTTGCAGAGGTCCGGACTCTACGACATCCCGCAAATAGCGGAGTAGCTGATCTCCTTCGGACAGGTATGACAACCGACGCAATGCCTCGACGACGAAGGCTGCATCTCTCAACCAGCAGTAGCGGTAGTCCCAAGTGCGCTCTGTGCCTAGAGCCTCAGGAATACTCGTTGTTGCTGCTGCAATGATCGCGCCCGTGTCGTGATAGGCGTGCAACTTGAGACACAGCGCGGAGCGCAATACTTCGGCGGGCGCGAAGTTCGGAAGGGCGCATGTTCGTGCCCACGCGCGCCAGCCGGAAATCGTGAGTTCGAGATCTTGTGTGATACGCGCAGTCGACCTTCGAATGTTCGTTTGCGTGCCCCACGCGAACACGAACCACGTCGGACGCGTGAGAGCGAACTCGCGCCGGCCGAGCACGTACGGTACTGGCATGTTCGTTTCGAGCGTGAACAAGCCGTCTGGGCTGATCACGTCGATGCCGAGAGTGTTCTCGCGCAGTTCGACGGTAGCGCGGCCGTAGTCCGGCCTCGGATCGAAGTGGATCGAAAGGCGCGGTTCACCCCTCAGCGGACGGATCAAGCGAACGAGTTCGTAGGGGACCTGTACATCGAGGCCCTCGGGAATCCGGGGTGCGTAGTCGATGACCTCCCAGGACAATTCGCCCTCCACGAAGACCGTCCGCGCAACATTCGTGTTCAGGATGTAGGCGAGTTGTCCAGTGCGCTCGACGCCCGCATGGCGAATGCCGAACGTGCCGCCTTTCTCTTCGTCGAGCAATCGTCCGAATACAGACGGCGAATCGAAGCGGGGAAGGCAGAGCCAATCGATCGAGGCCCGTGGAGACACGAGAGCGAGCACTCGCCCGTTGCCGACGGCCGCGTGATCGAGGAGGTGATGACGTTGATCGTGCATGTTGCTGAACTGGACGGGGACGCTCGTGTCGAACAGTCTGACTCACGTGCACGGACAACGCACCCTGCGAATCTCGCGAGTGTCAGGGAAAGCGTTTGGAGGATTCGACGTGCCTCTCGATCCAGTGGCTCCGCCTTCCCCTCGATCGACTCAGGTGCGACTACGGGCGCGTTGGGGTTACTGCGCGGGACGACGATCGAACCCGCGACATTCAGCTCGGGAACCTGGAGCCATTCACCGAAATTGAGCAGCTCCCATTGGAAGTTAGCGTGAACGCGTGCGGCCTTCCGGGTGTCTGCTGGCGAGTCGCCGAGCACGCCGCGATCAGCGCTTGCGCGCCACGATTTCGTATACGCACGGCAGCACCGTGAAGTCCGTTTCCGCGCGCATGCTCTCGAAGTCTGCGAAGAAAATGCTCGCGTCGTCATCCGTGATCTCGCGCAAGGCGACGAGCCTGGGCACGAAGTTGCGCCACCATGATTCGACCCACGGCCACATGCTGTCGCCCGGTCGCGCGAGGCGTTGGTGGGCCGTGACGTGCTCGATCTCGAAGCCGCACTCGTGCAGAAGTCGTGGCAGACGTCCGCCGATGTCCGGGTCGCCGCCGCGCGCTCGCCACGAACGCCCGGTCGCTTGCACGATTTTGGCGTACGACTCGCGCCGCGGCGCCGTCGTCATCGACGTGTAGTTGAAGTAGTCGTGCACGACGAAGCGCCCTCCGGGCCGCAGCGCTCGAGCGACGCCCGCGACGACAGCGTCAGGACTCTGGACGAAGCACAGAACCCAACGTGCATAAGCGAGGTCGAACGCCCGCTCGCCCGCGAGGATGTCGTCGAGTCGTTGCACGTCGCCGACGCGACCGACGAGTTGCGGCAGGGAACGCGCGCGAGCTTGCTCGGCCACGTATTCGATGAAGCTTTGGGATTCGTCGACAGCGACGACCGCTCCTGCACGTTGAACGATTTGCGCCAGGTCGAAGGCTGCGTATCCCGGTCCTGAGCCGACGTCGAGCACGCGCGCACCGGGTGTGAGTCGCGCGAGCTTCCACGCAGCGTGAGCGGCGTCGGACCATAGTCGGTGCTGGAGCCCGAGTCGCTCGAGTTCGTCGGCGCCGGTGCCGAGGACGTATTCGGTCGGGGTGGGCGTGGGCATGCGGGAGACGATACGCGGGAAACCCGGCGACCTCGACGGGGGAGAAGGTGGTTCGTTGCGTGGGCGTGTCAACTTGCGGTGTCACTCATGCGCCCATGTGAGATCGTGCCCCGCTCGAACTCGCCGACGCTATTCTCCACTCTGCCGATGCCCACCCATCTCAAGTTCAAGGTCGAACTCCAAGGCGCGCGTCCCTCCGTCTGGCGGCGCTTCTTGCTCCATCCGTTGGCGTCGTTCGGCGAGCTTCACGACGCGATTCAAGTCGCTTGCGGTTGGGACGACAGCCACCTCTCTCAATTTTTCGCCACGCGCGCTTGGCGCGATTCCATCGGGGGCAGTCCTGACGGTGAGGACCCCGAAGGCAACCCGGTCGTAGACGCACACCGAGTGACCTTGATGAGTTGGTTCAAGAATCACAAGCGTTGCCTCTACGTCTACGACTTCGGCGACGAGTGGCACCACGTCGTGCGGTTCGAAGGCAAGGTCGAGCTTGCCGACGCGTTCGAACGCAAACTGCTCGACGGCGGTCGCGCATTCCCGCCCGAGGACTGCGGAGGTATAGGCGGCTACGAGCGGTGCGTCGAGATCGTATCGCGTCCGGTGGCGCCCGACGAGGACGACGATCTGAGCGAAAGGCGCGAGTGGCTCAGCACTTGGGATCCGAATCGCTTCGATCTGGCAGCGACAGCCCGCGCGTTCGACATCTCGGCACCGGGGGAGCGCACGAAAGCTGCGAAAACCACGACTATCACCAAGAAAGCGCCTTCAGCCCCGCACACGCAGCGCAGTTCCTTCACTGATCCGCTGGCGCAACAGATCTACGACGACAACAAGCTGCGCGCTCTCCCCCCCGACCAGAAGTTGCCCGCGCAGGTCGACGAATTCGTCCGCGCCGAGGCGATCCTGACGGCGCGCACCGTGCGTCTGATCCAACGCATCGACATGGTCACGCAGGGCGCGAGTGTCGACTACCGCCACTTGCGCATGTTCCTCCTCACGCTCGATGACACTCTCGTGCTCATCGAGGCCTGCGCCGAAGCGTCGCCGCTGCACGCTCTGCATGCCTACACACACTTCGTCCGCCGTATGCCCGAGGCAGGTCGGCGCGTGAACGACGAGACGGAGATACGCGACTTCAACGAACACCTCGTCGAGCGGGCCTTCGAAACCATGGCACTCGTTACCAGCGGCGAGCCAACGAGTCAGATGTTCCTCTCGGCGTTGCTCGACGCTTGGACGGAGGACAATTGCGAGCAGTTCGGCTTCCTGCCGGAGCGGCTCGTGCGTCAGAAGCTAGTCAAGCAGGACAAGTCGTGGCTCTGCGCAGAACTCGATAAGGGGCCAGCACCAAAATCGAAGCACAAGGCAGATGAGTGGCTGCAACTACGCAACGAACTTGGCCGTGCTTCGCGCAAGGTCTGACGGAGTACGTCGTGGGCCGTGTGCCCTCTAACTCAGCTAACGACGGAAGCGTCTCACGATTGCCCGAACGCGAGGCGCGGACAGGCTCGAGTCCGGTCAGCCTGAGCCTCTCACCCATCGACGATAGGCGGCGATCCACTCGCTTCCTGCTGCGCAGGATTCGGAATTTCCAAAGCAAGGAGGGGTATGCGCTGGCGATGTCGGCCACGGCGGCACACAGCAACCGGCTCGTCCGCCTCATTCGATTCGAGCCGCTCGACGACGACCGACAGACCGAGGACTCTGGTCTCGAAGGGGACTTCGAGCAGTTCCTCGAGCTTCACGAAAAAACTGCGCGTCGTTCGGAGTCGCTGTAAGCATCGACGGTCGCCGCGGCGATCAGTGCATCGATACGCGACTTGGATGCACGTCGAGTTCGGGAACCCTGACCTGTAGCTTTCTCGTCGCGAGATTCGGGAGTGGAAATGCAGCGCTCACGGCGGTCGACCGGGTTCGCCCCTCGTCCTCCGCGTCGTGCTCTCCATGCGCTCTGAACCGCGGCACGGAGGCCGTGATGCGCGGCTCGCAGTGAGTTCCCGCGCGCCCGCAAGCGACCGCGCGCAACCCCGCTCGCATCGAGCGAGGTGCGTCGAACACCCACTCAAGGCGTGAACGAAATCCTCACCGCATTCGAAAGGTTGAACGTCGACGACGTGCAGAACGCGGCCGCGTCGCGATACCAGCACTGGTAAGCACGCAGTCCTACAACCGCCGGAATCGCTCCGCCGATCGTGATGGCCTGATCACCGACTTGCGGGTCGCTCGACGCGCCACTCGCATCGTTCAGATGGATCACGACGCCGCCGACGGTCGCGCACTCGAGCGCGAACGTCACCGGGAAATCGCGCGGCACGTCCGAGCCCAAAAACGGCGTGATCGCAGCACCTTGCGGTCCGAACGAGGCCTTGAAGCCGTGACCCATGGTGCGCACGACACCGTCGGGTTGGACGTCCCAGTAGAGGCGCTCGTCGTCGATCGCGAGACGCTCCATTTTGTGCTCGACGCTGCGCGCCGATGTGGCCGTGCTTGCGAGCGCATCGACGTGCATCCGTTCGGACGCGAACTCGAGCTCGGACGGCGCGAACGCAGTCAATGCGAGTGAAGCAAACGTCAGCGTGTGCACAGCGAACCGCCGCGCGTGCTTGGAGGAATAGGTCATGGGGGAGTGGCCTTGGTGCGTTATTCCGCGGTGCGCGTCGTACTTGCGGACGGAAGTTCGGGGTGTGCGACCGATCGAGCCGATCGGGAGGCAGAGTTCCGCCTCGAACCACCGAACGAGGACGCGCCGCCGCGAGCGTCAGGATTTGCGCGATTCAGCTCAGCCCGCGTCACGACGGCTCCTGTCGGGTGACGGCATAGTGGAATCGTCATGGACCGATCGATGAGGAACCGCAGGCCTTGACGAAGCTCCTGGGGCAGGCGCGTGCAGGCGATCCGTCGGCTCGAGAGCGGCTTTTTCCGCTCGTGTACGACGAGCTGCGTCAACTCGCCGTCGCGTCGTTCCAGAGCCAGCGCGCAGACCACACGCTGCGGCCGACGGCGCTCGTTCACGAAGCGTGGATCAAGCTCTCCGACCAGACCGCGGCTCCCGCAGAACGGGTGCACTTCTTCGCGCTCGCCGCCCGCACGATGCGCCAGCTTCTCGTCGCTCATGCGCGCGCGACCGTGAAGCGTGACGGCGTGCGCGCGGAGGTCACGGTCAGCGGACTCGCGGCGGCGCTCGGGACGGACGCGCTCGGCGTGCTCTTACTCGACGGCGTGCGTGTCTTCGTGTCGCGCGAGCGCGTGGATTTCCGTAAGGGAATCGCTGGCCTCTACGCGGTCGTGCGCGACCACGTTCGTGCAGACGCGCTGTCGGGACATCTCCATCTGTTCTTGCGCGCTCAACGTCGAGCTCGGTGGCGAGGTTCGCCCTGGTTCGTACGAGGCCGAAGATCGCAACTCGCGCCGCTTCTGCATCATGCGCAACCCGGTCGTGCGCGGCTTCCAGGACAAGGGCGACGAAGATCTGAAAGATCCGAGGCCGCGAGTCGCGCATGCGCGCGTGGGCCGAGTCCAAGCGGCGCGCCATCCACGCCCACGTGCCGATCTCGACTTGGTCGGCGTACATTCTGTGGGACGTGGCTCCGCGACGCTGAGACCTCGCTACTCGACCAGACCGAACCGCTTGTCACCGATGTACGTGTAGAAGAGGCTCAAGGCCGCAATCGACTGGGAACTATCGGGCCCGTCGTCGAACACCGCGTCCCGAGTCGACGCGACGTACTGAAGCCCGAGGGCATGGTGGCCGTACACCCGCACGGTGAGCGCTGCTTTGCCGCGTAGGACTTTGTCGCTTTCGTCGGTCACGACGCCGCCCAACGCACCGACGTAATACCCGCGTCCCGTCAATTCGAATGCGGCCACGTCGCTGAAAAGGAAACGCAGCGAAGCGATCGCCTGCGGACTGGCCCCGTAGTGATACGTGCGGTCTTCCACAGCGTCGGCAATCGTTCCGACCGCGGCCCAGCCGACGCCGCCGAGAAGAGTGCCTTGCATGGCCAACGTATCGGAGGGTCGCCATTGAGCAGTCGTTCCAACCGCCAACGCCGTGGACGAGATGCTGAACACTTCGGGTGAGATGTACTCGTAGGTTCCGTACAGGCCCCAAACTCCTTGGTAGGAATGCCCCCATTGATAATCGGAGCCGTAGAGGAGGCCTCGAACCAAGATGTCTTCGGGGAGTGCGTCCGCGCTGGAAAGCGCAGCGGCCTCGAAACGGAAATAGTCGAAGGGCCGGTTGTACTCGTAACCCGGTTTCCCAGGCATCCCGTATTCCATAGCGAAGTCGAGGACGACCTCATCACGCGGCACCGAGTTGAGGTCGTCGATGCTGTCTACTTTGTGGTTGCGTCTGCCGCCGATCCCGAACTGCGTGTAGACCGCCGGCTCGCGGCTCGGGTATATGCCGTTGAAGCGGTCGCCGTACGCAAGGCGGTTGAACCCCATGGCGGGGGAAATCAGTGCTGCGCCGAACTCGCGCCAAAAGGCGGGACTCGGACCGCCTTGTTCGAGCAGATAGCTCGCCATCCTGAAGAGCGCTTCACCGAAGAAGCTCCCGCCGAAACTGGTCGTAATTTGATCGTTGAGCGAGGGGCGCGTGGTCTCGCCCGCTACTTCCCAGAGTGCGCTGCCAGCGAAGTCGTAACCGAGCGCCTCCCAGTAGTTGAGTCCGGCCGAACGCGCGAATCCGTGGTATATCGAACCCTGATAAGGATGCCCGAATTGGTTGACGCCGAACGGATCGCGGTCGATGACCCAGCCGTTGTGAAGGTTGTCATTGAACGAATTGATGTCGGTGTTGTAATCCTCCTCTTCTGCGAACTGCCGATTGAATTGATTGAGCAGGAATTGGAAACCGATGATGTCCAAGGCTGGGATGAGGTAGTTCTTGCCGCCCTTGTCGCCCCAGGCTGCGTCTTCGGCTCGCGGCCCGAGAACGAACGTTCTGAGCAATGGGGGCTCGGGGTCCTTCACCGAGTCGAGCCAAGGAGGGTTTGCAACGCGTCCGATGCGACGGCGAGCAAGGGACACGTGAGGTGGAACAGCTGTGATTGTCGGCGCCGCCGCTGGATCGGTCGTCACACTTGCGGGAGCGCCAGCGTCAGGACGCAACGACGAAGATTGTTCGTCTCGTGCTGAGGGAGTCGTAGGGACAGCGTTCGCCGGGGGAGCGGACAAAGACAGGACGACTGCAGATCCGAGCACCAATCGGGTGGCGCTTTGTACATTCCGCAGGCGCGTTTTACGCTCAATAGGGGAAACCTGTGAGACTCGAACGCTGCTGTTCATGGGCATCCAGGATTTCCCTTGGCTCTCTTAGCCGGCCCCGTCGGCTGTCCGGGGTGCGGCAGGAGCCAGACTCGCCGGAAGTTGCTGCGACGGTTCAGCCCAGCAGCACCAAATTCCAAGCCGGGTCGAAATCCAGAGAACCAGCTCCTCACGAGCGAACTGGTCCCGTCCAACGTTTCCGTCACGAGGATCGGCCGCTCAGCCTCACTCGAGTGCGACGGACTCCGAGTATGAGCCCGACGGCAGGGGGGGGGCAGGCACGCTCGGATGAACGCTGCCTCCAATCCATCCGAGGGCCAGTGCACGCCGAGCACCAGACGTGAAAAGGCGACGGGGCCGATCCACGAAAACGCTGTCCACAACGCTATTCGGTGCCAGGGAGGCCAGAGTCGCCTGATGCAGACGACGACGGCGGTCGCGAAGGCCAGAGTATGGCCGCTCTGGAAGCTCGAGCCGCAAGACCATTCTGTTTCCCACAGCGTCGGACGATCCCGGTCGACCGCTAGCTTGATGAAGTAGACCACTCCCGTGCCGGTGACGACCGAGGCGGCGACGATCAACGCTTCGAGCCGACGGCGAAGGCCCGAGAGCGCGATCGTCGCCAAGACCGCAAGTGGAAACATGAACTTGTACGACCCCGTGAAGGTGATCGCTTCGAACAGCCCGATCCATCCGCCCGAAACATGGGCAGCCCGCGAAATCGAGTTCGTCGTGCGCGATCTGCGGCAGGGGAGGTTCCGAGCGGCGCCAAGGATGGAGGAGCGCGGATGTGCCCCACGACGGCAGCATGCAACCTCCGAATGTCAGTGCGATCGTGATCGCACTGCCCAAGCCGACGACCGCCCAGTGTCCAAGTTTGTTTTTCATGTTCACTCGGAGTCGTCACGAGTCGTCACGAACCACCTTGATGGCGCCTACTACCTCAGCGCACGTATTTCAGCACGGCATGACTCAGCATGAACGCAACTGGAGTCGACAAGACAGTCTGAAGTCGGGGCCCGATCGGAAAACTGCGTGATGGGCTGAAGAACCCATCGAGGTCGTTGCGGCCGCGAATGATTTGATCGGCCAGATAGCTCCCGAGGGCCGCGGCCCACGGCAGGCCGGTTGCGCCGCCGACGAAGTGCACATCAGGCAGCTCTGGATGCGAGCCCAAGATCGGCATGAGGTCTTTGCTGACACCGATGAGACCGGGCCACGTGTGCTCGAATGTGATGTCGCCGAGTCCGAAATTGCGCTCGAGATAATGGCGCATCTTGCGCAGCACCGGCGACAGGTCGTCCTCTTCCTTTTTTCGAAACGTGTAGCGCAGGCTCGAGGCGCCGATCAGCAGGCGATCGTCTTGGATCAAGCGAAAGTATTGATAGATGAGGTCCGTGTCCCACACCAGCGCGGGTGGGCCACTGAATATCCGACCGACCTGTTCTTTCGACAGCGGGTTAGACACAGCCAGGAAAGTCTGTGCGTGATAGATGTCCTTCTTCTCGAGTTCCAATTCGGGCAGGAAGCGGTCCGTGGCGACGATGATGTGCTTGGCTCGCACCGATCCGCCGGGAGTATGGGCGACTCCGGCCTCGAGCCTCACTACGGGCGTGTCCTCGTGAAGTTGAACGCCTAGCTCCACGAGAACGTCACTCAAACCTCGGCAATAGCCGTAGGGATCGATGCCGAAGGTCTTTGGATAACGGACCGCGCCGACATAAGTGCCACCGGATAGAACTGCACCGAGCTCGGATTTCTCGAATAGCGTGCTCGGATAACCGAATTGAATGCGAGCTTCATGTTCACCTCGAACGCTCTTCCACCCACTGGCCGAGGAGGCGACGAATAAAGAGTCGTGCAGCTTCAGATCGCAATCGATCGCATGCTGCCTGATGTTCTCGCGAATGAACTCGACGCCTCCGTTCACGAAAGTGCGTAGACGCTTAGCAGCCTCGGCCCCGAACTGTTCGAGAAGATCCGCGAGCTGCAATTCGGCGTCGGGAGTGACGAAGCCCGAACTCCGGCCGCTCGCGCCTGCTCCAGAGAAGCGGCGCTCGAGCAAGACCACCTCCAAGCCCTCGTCGCGCAAGCTTTGCGCGCAAGAGAGACCTGCAACTCCGCCGCCGACCACGAGCGCGTCCACATTCAGATGGGCCGCGAGGGACGGCCGGCGCGCGATCGGATTCGCATCTCCGTACCAGTGCACTGCCGGCCGCGGCTCGATGTTCATGTGGGTTCGATTCTGACTGACGACGAGCCTTGGGCGTACATGTCGATTCAATCAACTTACTTTTCGACCGGTATGGGAGCCTTCTCTTGGTCCGGCGCGCTGTCTGGAGTCGGCCCGAAAGCGGGCGGCGGAGCGAGCAGAACAGTTTCGTTTTCCTTCAGGCCCGTGAGAACCTGAACCCATTGATCGTTCTGGCGTCCCACCTCGACCGTGCGCATCTGAATCGCGTCCTTCTCCACCACGAAGCTGACATTTTCGTGGCCGCGACGGGACACGCATTGAACCGGCACGAACAGCGCTTCGGGTAGATCCTCGATCAAGACCTCGACCAGGCAGGACATGCCGGGCCGAATTTCACTCGTGCCTGAAGTGATCACGACATCGGCGCGATAGAGCCTGAGATTGGGATTGGCCCACCAACTGTTCTGGTCGGGAAGCAGCGCCACGAAAGCCACGCGTCCTTCGAACTGCTGTCCGGGTAATGCGTCTACCTTGATGACGCACGACTGGCCGGTTTTGACCTGCTTGAGCACGGACTCGTGCAGCTTGGCTTGCACGATCATGTCCGCCGCGTTGGGGATGGTGAGGATCTCCTGCCGTTCGCGCACTTCCGTGCCTTCTTGGATCGGCGGTTCGTCACTGTCTCGCTGCGCGTAGACGAGCAAACCTTCGCGCGGAGCTTTGATGCGGGCCTTCTCGATCTGGTCCTCGACGCGAGCGAGTTTTATTTTCTCGAGCTGGAACTTCGCGTCGTTCGTGCGCACCTCGGCTTCGAAATCGACGATGCGCGCCGTCGCCTGCAACTCGACGCGTCCTCTCTCGCGCGCGGCCTCTTCTTCGGCGGCGCGCAGCTCGGCTTCCTTGCGCGGTAATTGAAAGCGCTCGAGCAAGTCCCGGTCGCGCGAGGCCTGTTGCAATGCGACTTGTGCGCGGTTGTGGGCAAACTGGTCGGCCTGGAGCTCGGAGGTGGTCATGAATCCCTTGTCCGAGAGTTTCTTGGACCAGTCGAAGCGGTCCTTCGCGCGCGCCGAGTCCTCTTCGGCCAGGCCGATGGCTTCCTTAATCTTCTCGAGCTCGCTCGCGCGCTCACCCTCGAGGTACTTGCGCAGATCCTCGTGCGCGAAGGTGCGTTTCTGGAGAGCCTGAGCGATATCGCTTTTGTTCTGGCTGGTCTGGATCTCGAAATTCTGCCGCGCTTTGACGAGCGCAACTTCCGCATTGCTGACGGCGATCGTCTGCTGGAAGCGCTTCTCGACCAGCAACGTCGCGTCGAGCTCGCACACGACGTCGCCCGCCTTCACGTGCGTGCCTTCGGGCACGAGCGAGAGGATGAGCGTGCGCCCCTCGACCTCGCTTTTCAGACTCACACTGTCGGCTGCTTTGAGATTGCCACGCGTGGACACGACGATGCGCAGAGGTCCGCGCTTGACCACGGCGCCCTCGAGCCGAGAAACCGTTCCCCGTTCGAACTTGCCCGAAGCGATCAGGCCCACGCTCAGGATCACTACACAGGCCACGATCACGATCGACACGGGCACGCCGAAGATTCCACTGCGCCGGACGGGCGGTCGGGGCTTGGCGGTTTCAGGCGGTGCTGCGATCGGATCCAATGGCCCGCGAGTGTACTGGCGGAGCGGGTTTCGTACATGAACGCAAGGTGAACGAGACGTGTGCGTCGCTGCCGGGGCACGTTCGCGACGCGACGGGTGTCTGGAGCGCACTCATCGGAGCGCACGCACTTCAAGCGTCGGAGAACACCGAACATCGCTGGCGAGTGGGCTTCACACCGACGCGCATTCCCTCACCAACGCTCTTCGAATCCGCGACCTAGCACAAGATCGGATCGAACTGCGCGAGCGCCGCGAAGTTCGCACTCGTCGAGTTGCTCGACCCGGCCCGCGAGAGCGCGCTCTAGCCAGTCGGACGACGACGGCTCAGGCCGCGAGTTGGCGCACGAGTCCGGTGTCTCCGTGAACGGTCGCGAGTGCGGATGTTGATTCGGCAGAGTTTGTTCCAGCGGGCACGATCGCCAGCCGAGGCGAGGCCGAAGGCGCTCCACACGTCTGCGTCCGAGTCCTCTGCGCCTTCGCGCACGACACGTGCTTCCGGCGCTTCGTGCTGCGCAACCCCGTGCCTGCGCGTGTTGCAGTCGTTCACGTCTGCTTCATAGGCGACAGATCAATGTGTGTGTCGTGCGAGGCAGCCGGTGCTGTCCGTCGCACACGAGGAACCCACACATGAAGCAATGCAATCGTCTCTCCCACCGTTTCGCCCGCGTTGTCGCGTCACGCGTCGCCACGGTCACAGTCGGGTCGTCGCTCTTGGCCATCGCCGCCTCGATCACGGGCTGCGGCGGAAGCGGAGGTTCGACATCGACTCCTCCGCCGACGCTGCCCGTCTTCAGCGCCGCGAACTTCGCGAATCCGGCCGTCGTGGACAATCCACTGTGGAATTTCCCGCTGAACACCTCGACGACGTTCGCCACGGCCGGCGGATCCGATCTCGAAACCATCGTCGTCGAGCGCCTGAGCGGGACCCGCATCGTGATGGGCCTCGATTGCATTCGCGTGCGCGACCGCGTGTACAGCGACGGCCTGCTCATCGAGGACACCGAGGATTGGTACGCGCAAGATGATGCGGGCAACGTCTGGTACATGGGCGAGGCTGTCATCGACTACCAGTACGATGCCAACGGCGTCGTGATCGGCACGACGACGGATGGATCCTGGGAAGCGGGTCTCGATCCGCTCGCCACGGGCGCGGTCGCGCGTCCGGGCCACGCCATGCGGGCGCAACCGGCAGTCGGAGACTACTACTACCAAGAGTTCTACGCCGGCGAGGCCGAGGACATCGGACGCGTCGTGGCCTTGAACGTCCCGGTCGTGCTCGCCGACGGCAGCGCGTACGCGTGCGTCCAAGTGCAAGAGACGAGTTCGATCGAGCCGACGGCGAACGAATTCAAATACTTCGCGCCCGGAGTGGGCGTGGTGCGGGGCGAGAAGGTGGGAACGTCGGAGTCCGTCGAATTCCGCGGGCGTTTCGTCGTGAGCGCGATTTCTCAGCCCCTGTTCTCGGCGGGGAACTTCACGACGCCCTCCGCAATCGATCATCCGCACTTCCCCTCGCAGGCCGGGATCTCGCGCGTGTTCTCGTCGGATGAGACCGACGGTCACGAAACGACGGTCGTCGAAAGGCTGCCGGGTACGCGCATCGTGATGGGGATCGCGTGCGCGCGCGTGCGCGACCGCGTGTACGCGGGAGGGCTGCTGCTCGAGGACACGGAGGATTGGTTCGCCGAGGACGATGCCGGAAACGTGTGGTACATGGGCGAGGAGGTCGACAACTACGCCTACGACGCCGACGGAATGTTGATCGGCGTGGACCACGACGGATCGTGGGAGGCGGGTCTCGACGTCGCCGGCACGGGCATGACAGCTTTGCCCGGTCATCAGCTTCCCGCGAGTCTCACCCCGGGAACCTCCTACTACCAGGAGTTCTATCCGGGTGCGGCCGAAGACATGGGGCTGATCGTCGCCACCGGCGTGGCCCTTGACTTGCCGGATGGCACGCACCTCACGAACTGTCTGCAAACGCTCGATTGGAATCCGCTCGACCCCGAAGGGCTCGAATACAAGTTCTACGCGCCTGGAATCGGACTCGTGCGCGAGGAAGGTCTGCACGATTCGGCGAACGCTTCGCTGGTGGGATCGTTCGATCGCAGTTCGGCTTCGATTCCGAACTTCGCGGGAGCGACGTTCATGATGTCGACGTTGATCAACCATCCGCTCCACCCGCTGCCGGCCGGCGCGAGTTGGGAGTACGAGGAAGAAACGCGAGACGGGCTCGAGACCGTTGAGATCGAAGTCCTACCGTCGACGCGCGTCGTGATGGGCGTGACGTGCGTCGCAGTGCGCGATCGAGTGCGTCTGGACGGCGTGATCGTCGAGGACACCGAGGATTGGTTCGCACAGGACGACGCCGGCAACGTGTGGTACTTCGGCGAGTCGGTGGTCAACTACGAGTACGACGACAACGGCGTGCTGCTCGGCACGAACACCGCGGGTTCGTGGGAGGCTGGATTGGACGTCGACGCCGTCGGATCGATCGCCCAGCCGGGGATCGCGATGTGGGCACAACCGGCCGTCGGCGTCACGTACTACCAGGAGTTCTACGCCACGGCGGCCGAGGACATGGGGCAGATCGTCGCGATCGGCGTCACGCTGACGACGCCGGGCGGAGTGACCTACGCGGGCTGCCTGCAGACACTCGATTGGAATCCGCTCGATCCGGACGGGCTGGAGTACAAGTACTACGCGCCGGCGATCGGCCTGGTGTACGAGCGCAAGCTGCACGAAGACGCGTTCCTCGAACTCACCGACAGTTCGCTCTGAATCGATCGTACGGTGCCAGGAACGATCACGACGCTGCGTCGCGGGACACACGCTGGTGTCTCGATCGAGCCTGGGACCGTGCGCTCGGTCCACGACGGATCGTCTGCGACGTGAGCCGACTTCCGGTCTCGTTCTTCGCGGTCGATCTCGAGAGCGGCAGTCGCAGGCCCTGGCGCGCATCCGCGCCTGTGGATCGGGTGGGCGACCGTGGACTTCAGAAATCGTGATGACGAGCGGCCAGAGCGCGGACGCGTACCCCTTCCGGCCGATCCGATCCGCACCTGGTAACGGGCCTGTGCTGAGCGTCGCTCGCTGGACCCGCGGCCGCACGCTCGGCGAGCAAGGCGAGGATCACTTGGCAACCATTGGACGCGATCACGGTCGCGCAGGCATTCCAGCCGGCTGTGGGAGTCGGAGGTCATGTACAGCTCGCCAGCAGATTTGACCTGTCCCGCAGTGCGGCGGGCTTTGGGGATAGGACTTCCAAGCGCATGACCCTTAGGTACCCGGCCCACGCTGAAGTCCCGCTGGAGCTGTACTGAGCTTCGGGCGGTGCCCGCAGCCCGCCGTCGCCAACACGCCGTGATACGTCAGCAAGTGCGCTCTCGACCACGGCACGCGCGCCGCGAGCCTGGCCATGAAATCGAGCGGCTCTAACACGCCTGAACCACAGGCCCTGACGAGGCTCCTCGAGCAGGCGCTTGCGGCGCTTCGTCGGCGACGCTCGGCTTGAGGGTTGGGCGTCGTCTCGACTACGAAGCGAGTGAGAGGAAAACAGCCGGCGCAGCGGACAGCGGCCCGTCACGTCGCTCGGCGGCTCACCGGCTATGGCTCGACGACGCGACCATTCAGGATCACGGCGCTGACTCGGCGCGTGTTGCGGATGTCGGCCAAGGGATTCGCATCGAGGAGCACTAGATCGGCGAACATCCCTGGCGCTACCTGCCCGATCTCGTCGGACGCATGCATGTAGTCGGCGGCATCCGATGTCGCGGTGCGAAGCGCTGCGACGGGTGTGAAGCCAGCCTGCACGAACAGCTCAAGTTCGTCGTGCAGACTGTAGCCCGGGAGGATGTACTCGTTGCCGACGTCGGTGCCTGCCAGGAAACGGACGCCCTGCCCGCGAAGGATCGCGATCGGAGCGAGCTCACGCGCGAACCGGCGCCGAGTGAGCGATTCCTCTTGTTCGGTGCGCTCATGGGCGAGGTAAGCGCGCATTTGGGCCCATTCATCGCGTTCGTAGGCAGGCACCTGATCGAATCCCGGCATGCGTTCCAGCTCGCCGACGTCGTGTGCCATCCAAGGGAGCCAAAGGCAAAGCGTGGGCACCATCCACGTGTCGTTCACCCGGAACGTTCGACCGAGTTCGGCCGCGCGCTGCTCGCTGAACGTATCCAGGATCTCGCGTTCGAGCGCATCCTCTGAATGCCCGATAGCGAACAGTCGCTCGGCGGCGTCGGAGCATTCCAAAGCGACCCCGCCCATGTGTTCCACGCTGCGCTGCCCGGCCGCGGAAGCTTCGCTGCTCCGGATGCTGAACGGCGTGTGGCCGGCGACGTCCATGCCGACGCGCTTCGCCTCGTCGACAATCTCGAAGTGGGTCGCGGACGCGCATCCGCCGCCCAGAAGCGCGACGACGGCCAGGGTGAGATGTCTCCACGAAGGACCGCCGACGTTTTCCGGCCGTCGTGACAGCAGGCCGAGTCCCCGTGTCCCCGCCGCGTGATCGCGAGGCACTTGCGGAAGCGGGAGAGCACCCGCTGCATGCATGGATTGACTTCGGTGGCAGCGCACCGTGCTGCCGCAACTCCGAGCTGTCGCGCAATCGCTCGGGTGGGGACGTTACCGTGCGCGTGACATGTGTCCAATCATTGTGACCGGGGATAGGACCTCCAAGCGCATGATCCTGCGGCACCCGGTCCACGCTGGAGTCCCGCGGGAGTCCTGCTTGGCCTCTCGCGGCGTGCGCAGGGCGCCGTCCGGTCGGTTGCTTGGGTGAAAGCGCTCCTATTTGAGCCTCGACAGGTCGTTTCGCCATCGGCTCGTGTGAGTGACAACCGAGCTCCGCCAGCCAGAGCCTGCTCAGGAGCACGATTCAAGATCCGACCCGCTACTCCGCGAACTCGAACTCGAACTCAGGCGGTGCTCGAGCGGGCGCGCTGCATGGCGCCTCGGTCGGGACCCGAGCTGCGCGAGGAGCCTAATGGCATTGGGACGCGGGGAAGGCCGTCGAGCGCGTGGGAGCAATCGCCCAACGAACACGCGCTGTTCACCGGGATAGCGGAGGCAGCACGACGAGAAGGATCAGTTCGCAACACGGGAGATCCATCGCGGTGGAGATCAAGCGATCTCCGACAGCACCTTGGGTGCTGGCCGCGATGGAAGTCGGAGGGGCTCGTAGTACCGTCGAAGGCCGGGAAACCGGCTGGAGGGAAGGGGCTCTGGTTCTGAGGTGCTTTGGAAGGCGACGATGGTCAGGGAGATTGGCGTGAGCCTAGAAACCCCAGAATAGATCAGGACTATCCAGAAGAAGCTGTACGTCAAGGCCAAGAGACGAGACGACACAAGCTGCACGGCATGGGCACGCGGCGCTTCTCATCGGGAAAGGTCTTCGGACCCGGCGGAATCGTGTGCCTCGGCTGGATGCGACGTGGCGTCCACTCGCATGCCTGACGTGAACTCAGTCCGAGAGCCGGATGCGGCAAATCCGCACGTCCGGTTCGATGAGCGGGGATGGGAAACGGAACCACGGCAAGCCGGATTGAGGCGTCGCACTCGAAAGAGACGACACACGCCACCGGAAGCCCTCGGTCACCGCGCCCATCCTCGACTCTACCGGTCCCTCTGCTTTTGGCCTGCACACCGAAGAGCGTCTTCCAGCGATCGGGCGTGAGTTCGTCGACGCGATCGGCCGGGTGCGTGGCGACACGCACGAGCACGTCCTTCAAGTACTCATACGGATCGACATGGGCGCGCCGACAGCTCTCGACCAAGCTGTATACGATCGCCGCAGCTTCACCGCCGC
>Ga0163146_10003334_pt1 | contig 20513 bp, 15 predicted proteins | sample OliLakLV19MP7G1_FD_148648 | JGI IMG/M metagenome (GOLD analysis project Ga0163146, IMG submission 148648) | Freshwater microbial mat bacterial communities from Lake Vanda, McMurdo Dry Valleys, Antarctica - Oligotrophic Lake LV.19.MP7.G1 | ecosystem: Environmental > Aquatic > Freshwater > Lake >...
CAAACGCGAAACACCTGCCCTACCCACGCATTACTTGCCTCGGGGAAGTCCAGCGGGCGCAGCGCCACGTCCCATCCTCGATCACAAGCGTGCGGCTGCGTATCGGCTCGCTACAGGCTCGCGTGCTGCCGAGATGTCCATGCTGCCAACAAAAAACGCGGCTACTCATTTAACACAGTAAGACTAGCAGCCTGTCGGACTTGGGGCGTTGAAAGCAAAAATCGGCCCAGGCGAGGACAGTTTTTGCCACGTTCGCCGCCCGGTAGCCCGGTTACAAGGCAAGAACGTAGTGAAAAATAGACCGCTGCAACCGATTTGCAGCCGACGATCCCCAATTCCGCCAGGCTCCTAGACCGCTATCACCATCGCCATCAACAATCAACAGGAAAACGACAAGCTGCGCTCGCGCAGTCCCCGCCCGCGCCAGCATAGCTCACGTAGTCCGCGCCAAGCGAAAGCGCCACATGCACCTCGGTTCACCTACTGGGTCAGTCCGCAACCTCGCGCGTTCGACACGTCTCCGGCAACCGTACCCGGACATTGATCCTGGGCGTCCGGTATCCCGTCACTGTCCGAATCTACAAGGGTGTCGTCGCGGGTATAGACAATTTCAGAACTTCGCGCCGGGACTAGACGGGGCCAGGAGATATGCAATCCATCCGAGATTCCGACATAGAGCGGGCAAGCGGAGGGAAAGATCGCCGCATCGGGACAATCCAAGTAGGCCGGAATCGAAGCGGCATTTACCAGCAAGTTGGTTCGTAACGTCGCCCCTACTGCTCGCATCGGCACGACCTCCACCTTGGCCAAATAGACCTGCTCGCCACTCTGGATTTGCTGAAAATTGATACGTGCGCCGTAGTCACCGGTTACCGGATCGCGGTAGTTCACGGTCATGGAAGACTGCACCAGCATGCTGTAGCGCTTCCAGGACCTTGTACCAAAGAAGTATTGCGAGGCACTGTGCAGCCGTTCGTATCCATTCGCGCCGCCTCCACCACGCGCCATGTTCACCACCACCCGCTGGCTGTCGTTGCCGGTCTTCATGTCGAACGTGATCCGGTACCACTGGCCGGCAACGACGCTGAAATTCCCGGGAAACAGGAGACTTGAAGAACCACCAGCGGTGAATTTGAGCCAACGGCCGAGGCTATTGAATTCAGCCAACATCTGCGCCTGGGGATTCAGCTGATTCCAGGATTGCCAGCCTACTAATCCACTCGACAAGTCTCCGTTGGTTACGATATTCGAACCGGCGCCCTCGTACGAGGTATAGCCAGCCTGTACAACCTGACGACCATTTACTTCCAGATTGCGCGACACGCCACCTGCCGTCGTAGCACGCCATAAGGGAAGAGTGAACAGCAAATCGGTCGTCGCGGTCCTCTCGCGTGCCACATATGGGCTCTTGAGCGCGGAATGCGTATTGCCGTCAAAAGACCCGAACCCTGCGACGGAGGCGAAGCTCGTATTCAAGAATACGCCCGGATTCGCATTCACAGGAAAAAAGCGGTTGTTCCGCATGCTGTTCGAGAATACGTCGCCGCCGGCACGCGTAATCTTTTTATTTTCTGTAAGCCATAACTGGTAAATGCGGTTTCCATAGAGGGTGTTGTTCTCGATCAGGTTGCTCGAAGCGTCGTGAAGCTCAATACCATAGTCGGCGAATGCCACTGTGTTTTCGCGCACCGTCACGCCGGATGTTTGCTCGTCCAGATAGATTCCCGCCGTAAGCGTACTGCTTTGCGGATTGCCGGCATTTGAGGACGTCAGGTTCAGAACCACGTTGTTCATAATGCTGCTGTTGATGCCGGCTCCGTACGTGTAGATTCCGCCGCAGTCATCGAGCAAAATGCAGGTCTCTTGGACCACGTTACCAGTGATCTGGCTGTTCGCTGTGACCACGATCCCGTGGAAAGCCCCGCGCAGAATCGAGTTTCCACTCACGATCGCGGAAGCGCCGCCTTGTATTGCGCCGTTTGAGGGCGCCGGCAGGCTCCAGTCCCCCGAAGCGAGGCGACGCACGCCGCTGCCCTTCACATCGTTATTCGTGATAACCATGCGCTGTGGAAGGACGGTCTTGATATCCCGCGCGATTGCGTCCGCGCCGGTGTCCTGGAAACGATTGCCGTCAAGCACGCCATCGGAAGCCGTTGATATGTCCACCCCAGCGTCGCTGGTATCGCCAACCGTCGACCTGCGCAGGACAACGCCCCGGCTTCCTCCCATACGGATACCGATACCCACGCCTCGCACCTGCAAGTCTTCCACCACGACATAAGAAAGCCCGGTGAGGTCGATACCGGCGGACAAGGTGGCGATTGACACCCTCGTACCCGGCGCGCCGCTGTCCGGCATCCATACTGACATCGTGCCGTCGGATTCGAAGAACCACTCCCCGGGTTCGTCGAGCATCCAAAGGGCGCCGGTCATGAAATATCCCGAACCAGCTATCACCGGATAACTCGTCGGCGCATCCAGGACGATGCTCGTTCCATCGAAGGTGGTCACTCTGCGACGATCGAGTATCCATGGTCGCGAGCGAATGCGAATGGTCTGGCCGGGCAGGATCGCGCCACGTGATACTGAGTTGAAATCCGCGCCGGACACCACAGCAGTGCTTCCGGAACCGGCGTTCGCCGTGGAGTCGGCCCCCGCCCTGAAATAGATCGAATCGGGTTTGGTCGCGTCATATCCGGCATTCGGATGATGCGCCTCGGAAATCGCCTTTCCGTCAACCAGCAGCGCGAGCACGTTGGCCGGCGTGAAATCCACACGGATAGAATCGATAAGAATCGGGACATTGCCGCCTGGAATCTCGAAGTCGACGCGAGCGATATTGAGGCTGGTGTTTGCAGTGAACGGCACACTGAAGGAGTTCCACGCACCATTCCCGATCAGCAACTGGCTCGCACCAACCATGTCCCATGGCTCGCTTCCGCGTCGGATCAACGCTCGATAGCGCACGCCCGCCGCCGCCTTCGTGCTAAAGCGGAAAACGTACGACCCGGATGCACGGATCGGAAAGCGATAGCTATAGAGAATGGATTGGCCGGTTGCACCGCTGGTCACCATCAGGCAAGGCGCGCTGTTCGTAGCGCAATCGACGCTCGACGCCATGCGGGCGTCGGCACCGGCAGACCACACATACCACCCGGTCGGGCCTGCGCTTAAGGTGCGGTCAGCAAGCACGTCGATCGGAATCCGCGCCTTGTAAATGCTCCCAACGGCATTCGACCAGGAAGCGTCCGGAATCACGACCGCGCCATCGATTGTCGGCTTGTTCGCACATCCTGCGGGGAATGATCCGAACAGGACCGGATTTCCCGCAGCGCCGCTCGAACGCGGACGTAGCGTCTCGCGCCACACCCCGCCGCACATCAACCGGACCGAGTCGCCCGGCTGGAGCGTCGCGTTGTTGACCCGGTTGATGCTTTGCCAGGGGCCGTCCACAGCAGGTGAACCTACCGGGGCGTTCGCTCGTCCGCCCCAAGCGTCATTGCCGTTGGCCAGATCGACGTAATAGGTCGCGGCCCACACGGATGTCGAGAAAACACCTGCCGCGACGAAAGCGAGAATCTGCATCAATCGGTACAAACAGTGCGAATCGAAAAAACGTGCCGCCACCAAAATAGTCTCCCAGTGATTCCAGACCAAGCAAGATTGCGACCGTCGAGGATTTCATGCACAAAAAGCATTTCTGCCGCGACGTCTCGAATTGCGGCTGCGGCTACCTTGCCGGATGGCATTGCCGCGCTTGGTCCGGAGTGCCCTGACTTTCCATCCGCCCGTAGTCTTCCACTTGCGAATTCGACCAACACCCTCATCGCAGTCCGCCGGACATCGCCCGGTGTCGGGTTGCGTGGAAAGGCGTATGGTGCCATCGCATGCTACTTATTATCTTCGCCTCCAGCGAACCTTGACACGCTCCGATCCGGCAAATGTCAGGCAAATATGAACCACGTCACATGATCAGGCTTATTCCCCGCATTCAAACGGCAAGTTTGATGGCACTATGCCCATGTCCCCTGCTGTCCGAAACAGCCAAGACAAGCTTGGTACCGATTTGATAGCTACTTTGTTACTTTGTGATGAAGGATCAGATTTCAAGTGTGTGCTCCACCGCGCTTTGCTGTCCAAGAATGCGCACGTGTTTGGTTGGCGAGGGACTGCTCTTGTGAAATGGGCCGGAAAATCCAGGTTCGGAGAGGTTTTTCGGCACGTAGCGCTGAATGGAAAAACGCGAAAATCATTTCGGATCAGACTGATCGACTCTAAAGACGGGCGCAACGCCATGCACACCAAGCCGGATGCACTTCCCCTGATCTATCAACTCGCGCTCATCGGAGTCATCGACGCGCTCGACTTTGCCGCCGGACGTGACATCAACCCCTGGATCCTCTACGCCCTCCCGATCATCCTCACCAGCCTCGGCTACGGGGTCAGGTCGGGCTTGCGTCTGTGCGGCCTTGTCGCCGCTCTGATGCTCGCCAACGCCTTTCTGCTGGGCAATCCGTTCACCAACAGCACAGCGCTCTTGATCAACCTGATGTCGAACGTTCTGGCGCTGGCTTTGGTCGCGATACTGGCAGCGCTCGCTGCGGGTCGCGGTCTGCGGCTCCTCGACGACGCACGTGAATGGCGTCAGATTAAAGAGTGAGCGCGGTCGCTTGAAATTTGCCGGCCTGCGGGACTCAGGGTTGCCTTGAAAGCGCCACCGCGATATTGACCAGTCGGCCCGTTTGAGCGCGTGAAACATCCAGGTAGCGCGCTGCCAGCGTTTGGTCGAACGATCTGCCCATTGCGCGCTCCGCAAGGCGCCTGATCCTGTTCGCAACCTTCCCGGCCGGATTGTCCTTGCCGGGTCCCCACTCGTAGTAGTCGAGCGCGAACATTCCCGAACGTTCGCAAATCAACCAGGCCTCCGACGGCGTCATGCCGCTGGTCACGACGAGTTCCTGGAACATCGCGGCGTCATACTCGCGCGCGAAGAAATTCCGTGTCCGCTCCCTGCGCTCGTAGACCTCGTCGTCCTTGAAGACTATGTTGCGCACAGACTTGAATGGCACCGTGAGCACCAGGCGTCCGCCGGGCTTGAGCACGCGGCGGATTTCCTGCATAGCCGCAACGTCGCCGCCAACCTCAGGATAGACGTGCTCAAGGACGGATATCGAAATCACACGGTCGAACGATGCATCGCCATAGGCAAGCTTGCGCACGTCCGCCTTCTCGTAAACCAGATTTTCCAGACTCAACGCGCGGCCAATCTCACGGAACGGATCGAGTTCGCTATCGATGATGTTGGTGTAGTGAAACGTGCAGCGCGGAAACCTGTGCGCCAGCAGGATCGTGAACCATTGCGGGCTGCTCACGTCCAGTAATGACAATTCCGGGTACATGTCGAGATCCCGCAGCATCGCCTCGAACTCGGCATAGCGCATGTAGTCGATCGGCCGGGCGACACCGCGCCGGGCGAAGGCATGACCTGCCGATGCTGGCGCAAGTTTGGCGAGCGACGTAGCCGCCAGCGCCTTGATCTCCAGCGCGGCGCCGATTGAGAGCGCGAGGTCACTCATGATGTTCCCCTTCGGGTGGTTGACGATCGGATGATCAGCGAATCATGCGCACATGGGATCCGCCTGCTACAGGTCCTGCCCAGCTCAGCCCCCTTTTGACCGCTGGCAGAAGAGCCGCGCGCCTTCACGGTTGGGACGGGACCGGGCGCCATGCCCGCTCCACCAAATCGCGGGTGTTGCGGATGTTCGCGCGGCTGGATGCGCCGAACACGATAGAACTGATGTTCGGCAGTTGGCAAACCCACTCGATCGCTTCGCGCGGCGGGATCGCGCCCGACGCGAACACCGACATGGCGATCGCGCGGCACTTGTGCTCGCTCAAGGCGCGCTCGTATGCCTGGATGCCTCCGCACATGCGAAAGCCGATCTTGTTGATGTTCGAGCATACGATCGGATTTTCGATACCCTGATCCGCGAGCACCTTGAGCAGCAACGGCATGTTCATGCTGAAGAAGCCGGGATCCGCGCCGTAGCGCTTTCTGACGTGGTCGGAGAAAATCCTGAAAGCGTCGTAGAACTTCAGTCCGAGCAGAAGATCCACCACCACATTCATGAGGAAGATGACCGGCGTATTCAGGCCCCCGAACATCTTCATTTCGGCGTCGACGAGCAAGGTGGTGATGCCTTCGATGTCTTTTTTCGCCAGCGAAAGTCCGCCCCGCACCATCGCGTTCATCAGCCCTTCGTCGGGCAGGAAGCGCTTGAGCGCCCCCAGCATGCCATCCTCGGTGACGGCGTTGGCGTACTTGTGCGCGTACGGCATGCCCGGATAGAACACGTAGTCCTTGTAGCGCTCCGGATTTGCGCGCATATGATCGCAAACCTGGCCGATGCGATCGTGCGTGGTGCACATGAACGTCTTGATCCCCTCATCGTAGGCCTGATCGAGCACGTCGATGACCGCGCCGATCTCCTGAAAGCGCATCAACTGAGCGCGCGCCTTCTCCTCCGACATGTGGTTGACGCCGAAGAACTGGTTGTCACCAAAAAGCAGTTTGTCCATTGTTTCAGTATCCAATCCAAGACTGGCGGAAGACCCGCACGAGTTCAGCGCCCAAGCGAGAAGAATCCGCGTTTCGCCTTCGCCGGCACAGCCGACGAGTCGCCGGCCATACGCGACGGACCACTGGCGGCATCGTCGATCAGCATCTCGATGACCTGGTCGGTCAGCAGCGCGGAGGCGAAGGAATTCACGTTGTCGCCCGCGCGGCCTTCCTCGATCGCGCGGACGAAGTAATCGAGCTGCGCCGAATACTCCTCGCCGCGCACGTAGAACCACACGGGTTCGGTCAGCTCGGTGGTGTAGCGCACGTTCCAGCCTTGCTTGTAGCCCGCCGGAGGCGCTGCCGTGTCACGCAGATACGCCTGGCACTCCTGGCGATCGGCATAGATGCGGCCTTGCGTTCCCCAGAGGGTGATCTTCGTGGTCATTTTCCGGTACGACTCGTCGCTCCAACTGACCGAGAGCTGTGCACTCACGCCGTCGGTGTAGAAGAGCGACCCGAATACCTCGTCATCGGTATCGCGGGAAAAGATTTTGTTGAGAACGGCGCCGCCGACGCCGACCGGCGCTCCCAAATACCAGTTGATCAGGTTCAGGGGGTGGGCCGCATAGTCGTAAAGGCAACCGCCGCCTTCGGAACGCTGGGTGCGCCAGGTGGAGCCCTTGGGTTTGAGCACCACCGGCCCATAGGCCTCGGCCAGTGCGTGCGTCACCTGGCCGATCGCGCCATAGTCAAGGAGCCGCTTTACTTCCTGGAAGGCACCGACGAACCGATTGTGATATCCGACCTGGCTCACCAGCTTCTTCTGCGCCGCCAGTTTCGTAAGTTCCTCTCCATCCCGGGAGGTGAGGCAAAACGGCTTCTCGCAAAAGACGTGTATTCCCTTGTCGAGTGCGGCCTTGACCATGCGCGCATGCATGCTCGACGGGGTGGCGACGATCATCGCGTCGAGTTCGACCTCGCGCAGCATGGCGTCGAAATCCGTGTACGTGCGCACCCCGGTGTACTTGCTGAGGATGTCGAGCAAGTAACCGGCCGAATCGCAGATCGCCACCACCTCGACACGCGGATGCGCGTTGATCATCGCATGATGCGACAACCCCATCTTCCCCAATCCAACCACCGCGACCTTGAGCATTTGCGCTATCCCAGAAATGAAATTGATTCGAAAGGCTCACCCACCGCTGCCCGTACCACCCGCCTGCCGCGCAGTCTCCATGCGCTCGTGGAAAGCGATCAACGTATCAAGCAAGTTTGATTCCCTGTCCGCGTCCCCGATCACTAGCCCGGAATGGTAGGCAGCCACGCGCTCTGCCGGCGCGCCGAGGTCGAAGCAGGCCAATGGCACGCCGAACTGCATGAGTTCCTCGCAGACGTATGAAAACGTTTCCGGCCAGATCGAATGAAACAGGAAAAGATTCGCACTCGACCCTTCGATGATGTCGGCAAGCCGGCCTTGGCTGTAGGGCCCGGTCTCGCGCACGACTTTCCGGTCCGCGGCCACGCCCATGGTTCCGATCACGACGATGCTCACGTCCAGACCACGCGCCCTGATCTTGTCCGCGAGGTGCTTGACGACGTCCGCGCCCTTCGCATGGCCAATCTTGCCCACCACGCCGATGCACAACGGCCCGGAGGGCAGCTTGAGCGTGTGGTGCCGAGCATAGTCGGCCACATGGGGACGCACTACGATGCGGCCGGCATCGATGTCCGGATAGGCCTTGATGACGAGCCGGCAGGACGCGTCGGAAAAGCAGGTGATGTCATCGGCAACAGCGAGGACCGCTCCCCAAGCGCGCCGCCATTCAACGATATCGCGGCTCGCGTGCCGGGCCACATAGGAGTCGGTGTGCCTGGCCAGGCAATCAGCACACCGCGTCAGCGCCGGAACGCCGCAGTACGTGCCGCTGAAATCGAGCAGGTAGTGTGACGGGCACAGCAGGAAATAGTCATGCATCGCGACAGACAGTGAAACACCGGCCATGCCCCGCAGGGTGACAAGCAACCGGGCGATCCCGACCGGTTCCGGCAGCGACACCGCGGTGTTGTAGTGGATACTCGCGAATATCCCCCGTCGGCACAAATGCGCGATGCAATTCAGGTCTTCCAGCGCCCAGCGCCGACACAGGCCGCTGGTCACGACTTCGACGAAGTGCCGCGCCGTGAGCACGTGATAGGACATCATGACTACCTTGCCGCCATGGCGGACCTGCTCGGCGATCCGGCGTTCGCGATAGGCGTTTGCGCCCCCGCCCAAGTCATGGTCTAGCATCAGCGTGCAGGGACCGTCGCCCGCCGCCGCGAGAGCCGACGCCACTCTCGCGAGCGGATCGCGCTCAGCCTTGGGCAGGCGGCTGAATTTCGCTGCCACGGCGACCGCGACCGCGCGGTACTTGCGCTGCCTGAGAAGCCGCCACGCACTCGCCCATGCATGCCCGAGCGTCCAGCGACGCGAATTCAGATCGCGAGGTACCCCTGCAGCAGGCTCGCCTTTGAAACTCTGCCACGTCCGCCGTAACACCGCTCCCGAGTCGAGATGGAATACCAGCACCATGCCCGCCAACGTACTTGCGACCGACCGATCGCCAAAGAAATACAGGCCGGATCGTGCTGCGGCCGGCACATCGGCATGCAGCTGGCCAATGTCGTCGCGGCGACCGCCATAGGCGATTTCATTGATCCCAGGGATCGCGCGCCCGTTTGAATCGGCAATCTCCACGCGCGCGATCGGCGACGACGAGCCGATCGCCCAACCGAAGCAGAACAAGCCCGCCGTTGTCGCGGAAATGCCTTCCATTTTCCCGAGCACCACGTCGTCCGCCCCCGTTGGCATCTGCACTGGATGTCCGATTCTCAGGTGTTGAACGAACTCGCGCCCGGCGCCGCGGCGCCGCCAGCCGGGAGAAATCGCAACAAAAGCTTTTCATACTGGCCAGCCACGTGATCCCAGGTGAATTCCTCTTCAAAGCGGCGCCGGCTCGCCGTCCGCAAGGCGGCCAACTGGTCGGGCTTCGACAGGAGCGCGCCCACACAGTTGGAAAACGAACCCTCGTCGGCGAAGTAGAGCGCCGCGTCGCGCGCCACCCAGCGGTTGTACGGATTGTCGTGCGCGATCACTGCATTGGCCGCCGCCATCGCCTCCACCAGCGAAGGATTGGTGCCGCCGACGGTGTGGCCGTGGACATAGGCCAGGCTGTGGAAGCGCACTGCCTGCACCGCGCCCTTTTCGTACAGGGGCCCGATGAACTTCACCTCGGGGCCGGCCGCCGCCAACACCTGCCGATGGTATTCGTCGGTTTCGGGTTCGAACTTTCCGAACACTGCGAGCTGGCAGCCACGCGCCCGAACGGAAAAGCCGCGCACCATCTCGAGAATCGTGTTTTCCGGGATCGGGCGTGCGATCAGGGTCATGTACCGGCCGGGTTCGAGCCCAAGTGCGGTCACCGGGGCCGTCGGCGCTTGCGTCACCGGGTCCGCACCGTAGGTCAAGGTCGAGATCTTGTGGGCCGGGGCACGGGTGAGGAGATACTTCTCGATCTCCGGATGGTCGGCGATGAGATGGTTGCCGACAAAGCAACCGATGCGCTCGTTGATGTAAAGAATCGCCTGCTTGGCGAACCCCCAGCGGGCTCGCGACCATTCGATGCCATCCATGTTGATGACATTCGGGACGCCCTTCATGCGCTGGAAAATGTTGAAGAGCGCGGTGTTGTAGCCGAAGGTCAAGCACAAGTCGCGAAATTGGCACGCGTGCCGAATCGAAAGCCAATCGAAGCGGGAAGTGCCTTTCCAACCTTCGAGCGTGACCGGAATGGTTACCCGTTCGATGCCGTTCCAGCGGTCTTCAACGATCGCGCCGGTGCCCTTGGCCTGGCAGTACACGATGACACGCCAGCCATGGCGAACCAGAAACAGTGCTATGTTTTCGGCAGCGGTCTCGAATCCGCCGTAGGCGGCCGGCACCCCGTGCGTGCCCAAGATGCGTACTGTCCGTATCAAAACCGATTCCCCATACCGCATGTCCAGCAAGAAACGTTCCTCATTGCGACGCACCGTTTCCGGCGCCGCCGGGCGCCAGCAGACCACGCATCAGCGCCATGAGGCTGCGATCGTGCTCGGCCTGGCTGAAATGGGTCTGCTGCCGCGCGATGCCCGCCCTGCCATAAGCCTTGCGCAGTGCGGGCGAATCCGCCAGCCGGGCGATCGCGTCTGCAAGTTCTGGGGCGTTACCAGGCGGCACCAGCAGTCCCGTCTTGCCATGCTCCACGATCTCGGCCAGACCTCCATGGGCGCTCGCCACCACCGCGACGCCATGCGCCATCGCTTCAATAGCGACCCGTCCGAAGGGCTCGGGCTCGATCGAAGGCACGACCGCGATATCGGTTGCCGCCCAAACCACGTCGACCTCACGGGTGAAAGGCAGCCAGAAAACATGCCCCTCGAGGCAGGCAGAGCCAATTTGCGCCAACATTGTTTCGCGATAATGAATTTGCCCGTCAGCGACATCCCCGACGATGAAAAAGCGCAGTGTCGCGCGTTGCTGCTGCCTGAGCAGCGCTGCCGCCTCGATCAAGACCGCCTGTCCTTTCCAGCGGTTGATGCGGCCGACCAACGCAACGACCACGTGGTCGGCTTCGATCATGTGGGCCGCACGCAACTTGGCGACGGCTTCGGGGTCGGGCGGATCGATTGCCTCCAGCCCGTTCCAAATGACCGAACTGCGCGCAGCCAGCGACGGCGCTTCGGTAGTGATCCAGCTGCGTGTGGCGTGCGAATTGCACACGCACCAGCCCCCCATGAACGCGAGCATCATCGGAAACCCGCGCACCGCAAGGCGCGGGCTGACCACGATTTCGCGCACATGCCATAACCGCGGCACAGCGTGCAATTTTGCCCACAAGCCGCCACCGAGCACCGCCACCGAATTGCTGTACACCAGCAATACCCTGCGGCCCGCCACGACCCGCGACAGGAAGCGGACACATGTCCACAGATCGCGCGCCAGCCTGAGAAGGCCGGCCGGACGCATCAACTGGCGTGTCACCTTGCCGACCGGGCCGATGTTCAACTCCACGCCTTCCGCCCGGATCAAGGCTACCAACGGGCCATCATGCGGCAGCACCACGACCGGTGTGAGGCCGCCGGCTTTCATCGCGCGCACGGTGCGCAACAGCGACTGGTCGGAGCCGTAGAGATCGGCGTCATGGTGAAGCACCAGGACGATCCCGGCGGGCGCGGTCAAATTGTTCACGCCGCCCGTCCCGGCTGTCCGGCTACGGATGCGCCGATCGCCTCGATCACCGCACCGATCGCGCTGGGCGAAAAAGCGTCCCTGGCTTGCTTGCGCGCCGCTCCACTCACACCCCTGCCCCCCTGCGCAAGTGCCGTCACGACCGCGCTGGCGAACGCCGCCGGGTCGTCCGACACCAGAAACTGGCTGCGGATCTCCTCGGGCATGCCGCTTACGCCAATAGTCGTGCTGACGATGGGAACATCGATCTGCAGCATTTCGGCCGACTTCACGTTGAGCCCGCTGCCGCTGCGTACCGGATTCACCAATACGCGGGCCGACCGATAGACCGCCCATACGTCCGGCGGATTGGCCAGCAATTCGATCCCGGCCGAACGCGCCACAAGTGCCAGCACCTCCTCGCTTGGCGCGGAGCCCGCGATAAGGGCCGTCGCCTCCGGACGAAGCTCACGCAGGCGCGGCCATACCTGGTCGGCAAACCAGCGCAAGCCCTCGACATTATTCGGCGTATGCAGATTGCCGAGGAACACCATGTCATAACGGGCTTCCCCCGAAGCATCTGCAGGCACCGCCGGGCCTGCCACACGCACGAAGGGCGGCAGCCATTGCCCCGCGCGCATGCCGTTTGCCTGCCAAAAACGCAGATCGTCGACCGAAATATCAAAAACCCGCGCAGCACCGGCGATCACCCTTCGCTCGAACCTCTCGAGCCCGGCGAGATTGAGCTTCAAACGGACCTTGTATCGAAAATCCGTTGCCAGCACGGCCTGGCGCGCCATGTAGCGGTGTTCGATGTTGTGCGAGCGATACATGTAGGGCAACCCGAGTGCTTTCGCCGTCTCGATGGCGAAAGCACCCGGCCACAGCCCGTCAACCCAGACCGCCGCAGGCCTGAAGGCTCGGATACGCGCCAGCAACTCCCGCTTGACGTGACCATGCGGATACCGCGCGCTCGCATGGGAAGGCATACGCCATAGATTCACCAAGCGCCACGCCAGATCAACTAACCCGATTTCGATGGGCAGGACCACCAGATCGTGAACCACCTTCTTCACTACCCGCATTTCTTCATCACTCGGCTTGCCGCCCCGCCGGTTGCTATACCAGCACACGAGTTGAAGTTCGACACCGGCCTCCGATAGGGCGAGGATGCGTTGCCATGTGTCGGAGCGGCCACCGTGGAACGGTGGGTACGGAAACTCCGCCGAAAAAAACATAAGGCGCATTCGTCATCAATCAGACGTCAAATCCAGAATTCCGAATCCGCTCCACGACTTTCAATGCTGAATGAGCACAGCGAAGATGGAACGCAGCAACAAAATGACAAAATTGAATCCCATTGATTCAAGGTGTGAAAAAGCTGGGACGCGATGCGCTTGCCAATACGCTTTTCTCAGGAAAAACAGCCACACCGACAAATCCGCTCAAGGCGCACAATCCATGATGTTCGAGCGTTCCGCCCTGAATTCAAGGGCGGACATAGCAAGCGTTCCAAATAGCCTGCACCCTGCTTCCGGGTTCGTGTCACCCTTTTGAATTCGAAACGTCTTGGCGGGTGCAGAAATTCGAAATCCTCGCGGTCCTTGTTCGACTGCCCAAGTCGTCACACTGGGCATTGAATTGGCAGCACGTAGTTCAATACCCGACGCCACGATTGGTGAAGATGCAGGCACCGTTGGCTCCGTACGAAACCTAGGCATTTCGAACGTTCCAATATTGTCGGTCCAAGCGACTGCCGGCCTCCCCACAGCGCCACCGAATTGAATCACTGAAAACTCAGAAAACGGTTCGAGTGCCAATCTTCGTACAACGGAAACTGCTTTACCTGTAGTGGAAGGAGAGAAGGCCGCCTTGAGCAATACGTTTCTCAAATTTGCGCGAGAAACCAACGCTTGAGCATTTGAGTCAATGTAAACACTCAATGATTCCTCACGGTCTCCAAATGTAAAGTTGTTTACGAGCCGGTTTTCGAACGCATTGTGTAGGTAAATGCCTTGTCTCGCCCCGAAGACAACGTTGTCCTCAACTGTCACGGCTGAGGTGAAATCATCAAGATAAATTCCCGCCGCATATACCCTAAAGCCAAGCTTTACGTCATCATTTCCGAGAACTCCCACTATGACATTGCCGGAGATCTTCGCTGGACGTCTGTTGGCTTGCGGGGCACTCTGCCACGTATATATTGCCGCGCAGTCACTCATGGTTTGGCAGCTATCAATCACGAGATTGGACAGTATTTGCGCGCCTTCCCCAAATCGAATTCCTATGTACCCGGAGCGTTCAATCAAATTTTGGCTTACCGTCACATTGACAGCACTAATTACGTTGATAGCACCAACCGCAGGCAACATCGGTTCAAAGGTCGCCGTGTCACGAATCGAGTTTCTTTGCACAACAACCCTGCCAACTCGCCCAACTCGTATTGCATCTTCTCCCGCGCCTGCGATCTGATTGTCCATCGCGAAGAAGGTTTCGGCACTTCGCACTTCTACGCCATGCTTAGCGGGGCCTTCGATCACGCAATTCCGCAATGTCGCCGATCCACTTACCGCAATCTCGATCGCACTGGCGCCCGCAAATTGCAGACGCAGCCCTTCAATCAACACTGAACCCGGCCCGTTCACGACCACTTGCGGAGCCCTTTCCGATACACGCGTCACGCCCGGACTTCCGGCGACAACCAATTCTCTGCTTTCGGAATCGTAAATCCAACCTGCGTTGCCGAGCACCCATTCCTTCCCTGTAATCGCAATTGCGGTACCAGCCACAATGGGGTGTTCCGTGTTTGGTACTCCCAATCCCAGCGGCCCACCCGGCCGGCCGTCAAGTTTCAATCTTTCAATAAACCAATCCTTGGTGCGAAAGTAGGCTTGTGCCTGGCCAAGAGCCGCATCCCGAGGCAACGCCGGCTGCAAACCATTGCCGGTGACGCGAAATCTTGCAAACGCCCTCCGGACCGCTCTGCCGTTTTGGATAAGTACTCCAGGCTCGAAGTCCAATTTGGCACGCCGTTTCGTAGCACGCTCAACCAGCTCAACTGCAGTGCTCGCGTCAAGGAGAGGCAAGTCAGTTGCCGGGCATTCGCCAAACGCTGCGACTTTTAGCAGTCCTTCGCCTGGGCCAACGCGCAACTCGAGACGGCCATGGTGAGTTTCTCCACATTTGAGGAAAAGGCCATCTCCATTTCGGAACGACTGTTGAGAAGCACGCGCAAGGCTCCGCCAGGGGCGGTTCGCGCCTTCGATGGATGGGGAGCGTCCGCTGCCACTATCGTCGCCATCGCGACTGCTAACATAAAAGTTGGCTGCATGAGCCGAAGAAACACCTGAGAGCACCAAGGCCATGAACAGTGCCGCTGACTGTTTCATACAGATTGCCCGAACAATCGTCGAAACTTCAATTCAACCCGCAAGAAAAAGTTTCCCAGCTGCCATTGCAGAGGATTTCGATATCTGTAACGTACCCTGAATCGCTCCGCCTCGCATGCCTTTGCGTTCTGAACATGCGCTCCGCCGTGGAAAAATACGCAGATGGTTCGATCCAAATGGTGAAATTGAACTTTGGCGCGCACCAACTTCAGCAACCAGTCAAAGTCAGCATTGAATCGCAAGCTAGTATCGAAGGAACTTACCTCGCGAAACAAGCGCCGACGCGCAAACACGACTTGATGACATAGATCCCCGTAAACCAAGTTTGGCGCCCGCACCCAAGAGAATTGGCGCAGCCATTCGCGTCTGCCATCCGAGTACATCGCGTCGCCGTAGACGACGCCGACGTCCGATGGCGCTCGAATCAACTCACGCGCGACATCAGCTAGCACTTCATTGTCTCCAAGGCGATCATCGGCATTCAGAAAATATATCCATTCTCCTCGCGCCATGCCGGCTGCTTTGTTCATTGCATCGAAAATGCCCTTATCCGGCTCAGATACAAAGGCGCCCATTTTCGAACGATTGGTCTTTAGCCATTCCGTAGTTCCATCATTGGAAGCCCCGTCAACGACTACCCACTCGAAATCTCTAAATGTCTGTCTGTCCAGTGATTCCGCCGTCGAAGGCGCGGTCGAAATTGCATTGAAGCAAACTGTTGCAATCGAAATCAACGGTCCAGCATTTCCGCATTCGGTCGTCGATACTTGATCTTCGTTGCTCATTGCCACGGAGGTGGTGCCAATGTTCGCGCGGGATGGTAAGGAACTATACGGCTACGAACCATCTTCACTGCCCGGTAGGCCACAAGCGGTTGGTGCGCCACACAAACCACCAGTGTGACCAGCAGAAATAGAAACTCTCCATTAATTGCGCCTTTGATACTGAGCGGTACCTCCGTCACACTTCGCATAACGATAAAACTTACCAGCGCCAGCGAAAGTCCGTTTGAACTCGGTGCAGCACGCCATCCATAGATTCCAAGCAGCATGGCGAAGGCGGCCAGCCCCAATACGCCGGTAATCCCGGCTGCGCTAAGTGATTGCATAAATTGATTGTGCGCATGAAATGCCTGAGAAAGCCCGATCATCAATCGAAACTTGGGCTCAAAGATCAATGGACCGTACCCAAACCATGGATTGGCTATCCAAGCCTCGTACGCGATCTTCCAAATGAGATCCCTGCTGCTAAACGTGGCAATCTGCCCTCCGAAGCGCGTGCCCAAGAGCTTGTCGTATAGCTTCGAAAGATCCAAGGAAAGCTGCAGCACCAGGATAGTTGCGCTTGCCAAGATAACCAATCCCAGAAAGACTCTAAGCGCAGTGCGACTAGCCATCGAATGTCCAAGCGTTACCAAAAGATATTTGTAACGATAAAAGGCGAGGATCGCAACGACAACGGTTGCTGCCGCAATCGCCGTCTTCGATTGCGTCAATAACAACGATGCGCTTCCAAGTCCCCACGCTAACCAAGTAAGCCATTTCTTGTTGAATGGTTGATGCCACACGCAGCACAACATGCACACAATCAACGGGCTTAGAGTATTCGCGTGTGTTCCAAGTCCCCAAAATCGAATAGGCAGGTAGCCGTCCGAATATCCTCGCTGAAGGACTATGCCTGGCTTGACAGCAGCGACCAAGACGCTCAGGACCAAGACCCAAAGAATTGCGGACTTCGCAAAGCGGACAAGGCGTTCAGAATGTCTCGGCGCAATCATTATGATCGCCAGTGAAACAACAATCATGCTGATTGGTTGGAGGGACAACTGCGGAACCGATCCCCATAATCCATTGGTGATTCCGTTCACGACGACGAATATCATGAACGCCATGTACAGGCTCCAGCCGCTAATCGCATCAACTTGGCGCGAAAACACTTGCCGGACGATCCGTTCCGACGCCAGAGCAAACGCAAGGGCATTCGCTACGCGCGCTACAATTTGCCAAGAGCCATAGGCTTCAATTTCTCCCTCAAAGGCACTACCGAGACCACTAAGGTTGCGACCGGATACAAGTGGTTCAACGGCAATTGGAATCAGGATTAGTACAAAAATCCACGCGAGGGGCTCACGCCTGATCGCTTGGCCCGCATGCAGCATTAACCCTAGACTAACAATCAACGAAATCGCAAACAAAAATGCGCCGACGATGTAAATTGAATATCCGAAGAATTGCCCAGCGTTCATTGTGGCCCCCGAGCTATCACCTCAAGCAATGGCCGAACCCGTGACGGCACTTTGCGGATACTTTCGCCAATCAGACCGCGCGCAGGCGCGCTCATGGCCGCAGCCGCAAATCGAAGCAACACGCACAAAACAACTCCGCCAACCAAAGCGTCAGCAAGAAGGCGCGCCAGCGCATGCACACCTAGACTCTTCAGCGCAAAATCCGCGCCGAATACCACGATACTGACGATCAAAGTTCCCACCAGCGGGCCCACGAAGGCCTGCCGCAGTTCGCTTGCCCTCAAGCCGAGGATGCGCCAGACGTAGATGCACACGACCGCGACCCTGACGAGCAGGCATGCGCTCATAGCCCATGCGAGGGCCGTCACCGAGTAGCTCGCGGCGACCAGTGCCGCGCCTATCCATAGTGCCGCGATCGGCAGTTGAATAAGCATTTCGCGGGAGGCACGGCCGGTGTTCCACAGGATCGGCGTCGAGATGCCCCAGAACAACATGAGTGGCATGGCGCACGCAAAGGCGGTCACCAGCGGCGCGGCCCCGGACCATCGGTCACCGTAGAGGGCGAGCACCAGGGTATCGGCCACCACCGAGAGAGTGACAAATGCCGGTATGAACACGGCGGCAAACAGGCCCAGCAGCTTGAGATAGCCGCGCTTGAGCGCTTCCTGCTGGTCCTGCAGGCGGGCCGCGGCCGAGAGCACCACCGATTGCACGGTCGAATACAGCACGGTGGTCGGCGTATTGAGTAGCGTGTAGGAAGTGGAGTAAAGCCCGACCCCCGCGCCCGGGAAGAATCGCGCCGCGATCGCCTTGTCGATGTTGGTCACGAACCAGTTGACGAGATTGGTGGCAAGGACGATGCCGCCGAAGCGCAGGTGCGCGCCGGCATGTTCGAACCACACAAGCGGCATGACGGGATGCCGGGTGCGCCAATACAGGAACGCGAACTGCACCACCGACAAGGTGATCCACGCGTACGCGAGGGAATCCACGCCCGCACCTGCCATGGCCATGGGAATGCCGACAAACACATATCCCACCACGTAGGAGATCACCTGCGCCAGCTGCAGGGAAAAATAGTCGAGTTTGCGTTTGAGCAGGTTCATCGCCGGCGCGGAAAGGGCATTGAGCAGGCAGACGATCGAGAGCAGCATCAGCAATGGCCCGGCACGCGGCTGCAACATCCAGGCTGACACCAGCGGCGCCGTCGCGAAAATCAGCACCGACACTGCGCTGCCGAAGATGAACTGCCAAGTGAACACGAAGCGGATGTCCCGGTCGTCCAGCTCGCGCCGCTGAATCAGTCCATAGGCGATCCCGATGTCGCTGAAGAACAAAGCCAGGGTCACCACCAGCACGCCGACGGCGAACACTCCGTATTCCTCCGGCCCGAGGATGCGCGCCAAGACGATCTGCGCGCCCATTTGCAGGACGACGCGCAAGGCCGAACCGGCAATACCCCAGCTGGCCGCGGTGATGCTGCGTTGGGTAAGTCGTGGAGCCAAGGCAGCCGCGCTCACGGCCATCAACCAAAAACCGCCGACGCATACGCCTGGGCAAGGCCCGCACGGAGTTCCGTCGTTGGTTCCCAGCCAATGGCGCCCAGGCGCGGGATATCCAGCAACTTGCGCTGTGTTCCATCCAGCTTGCCCACGTCCTGCACGATCGCGCTGGTGAACCCCACCACCTCGCGCACAATTTCGGCGAGTCCCTTGATGGTCAGGTCCTCGCCCCTGGCGATGTTGACAAGCGGCGGCTCGAAACGCCCGGTTTTGGTTTCGTCGCTGCCGAGCAACCCTTCGAAGGTGGCGTCCGACAGATTCATCTGAAACACGCAAGCGTCCGCCATGTCGTCCATGTAGAGGAACTCGCGCCGCGGCTTGCCGCTGCCCAATACGGTCACGGACGCCGCACCGATCTGCTCGACTTCGTGAAACTTGCGGATCAACGCTGGAATGACATGGTTGTTTTCCGGGCGGTAGTTGTCACCCGGGCCGTACAGGTTGGTGGGCATGGCCGCGAGATACCTGGTGCTGTACAGGCGGTTGTAGCTCCAGCACATTTCCACGCCCGCGATCCTGGCCAGCGTATAGGCCCGCTTGGTCGGCTCCAGCGGACCTGTGAGAAGGTATTCCTCCTTGAGAGGTTGCGGCGCGAATTTCAGATAAATGCAACTGGAACCGAGGAACAAGAGGCGCTTGACCGCATTGGAGAAGGCCGCGTGAATCCTATTGCCCTGGATCGCGAGGTTCTCGCGGATGAACACGGCCAGGTGGGCACCGTCCTGGCCGGTAATCCCGGTGATTAGTGCGGTTTTTGTCATGGGTTCAGTTGGTTTGCAACGCGCCCACCAGGCGTTTGCGGTGTTCCACGGCCACCGCGCCCACCATGGCCTCCGCGAACTGACCTTGAATGTCGAATGCGCGTTTGTTGTCACCGTCGATCGATGACAAGCGGATCAGCATGCCGTCAGGGATCTTGCCGCCCAGGCCGAAAGACATTTCCACCAGCTTCTTTTGAATGCCGCCCACCACCACCTTTTCGCCAACCGTGGTCCAGTAAGTGATCGGCTCCTTGCGCGTGCCAAACGTGGTCAGCAATCGGGTGGCAGGAATCGTGCCGCTGGGCAGTGTAAGCGTGCCCACCTGCTTTGATTCAAGCTGGAAGCCCTGCGCCGGATAACACACTTCCGGCTTGTGCAACTGCAGGCTGTCGCTCTGGTCGCTGCCGTAGGCGATGGAAAGCATGATGGCGTAGCCACGCGGGTTCACATAGGTGCGCGAGAGCGTCTGGTTGTAGATCTTGTCGAGGAGCGCCTTTTGCTGCGGATCGACGATTTGCGTGGACCCGAACTGCGCCTCGCGCCACTCGCCGAATTGCTTCGGAATCATGCTCTCCAGGTTGATCTTGGGGCCGCTATCGGCCACCTTCACGGTCGGCTTGAGCGCCAACGCGAGTGACGAGGCCGCCACCATGGCCGCGAGCAAGATGCCGTTGCGCAGCCAGGCGGTCATGCTCACTTACCTACCGGCTTGTTGCCGGCCTTGAGCCCGAAGTGCAGCAGCGAGT
>Ga0163146_10003346_pt1 | contig 20453 bp, 19 predicted proteins | sample OliLakLV19MP7G1_FD_148648 | JGI IMG/M metagenome (GOLD analysis project Ga0163146, IMG submission 148648) | Freshwater microbial mat bacterial communities from Lake Vanda, McMurdo Dry Valleys, Antarctica - Oligotrophic Lake LV.19.MP7.G1 | ecosystem: Environmental > Aquatic > Freshwater > Lake >...
ACCGGTGAACGCGGACGACTACGCTATGTCCAGAATCCTTCCCGGAGGCGGCATCGAATTCACAGGGAGCACCGCGACCCCGCACGTGGTGGCGTCGCGAACGGTTGCGCGCGGTGGCTGGCATGGCGTTGGCACCCGTCCGGTGGAGACCTACCGCCTTCTGAATCAACCGGCCCTTCTGCTCGGGCTTCTGCTGTATCCGATTGGGTGGATCGGATTCACGTTTGGAATCAACGCGGTTCGCATCATTTCGCTTAGTCCCGCAAGTCCCCTAACTGCGAATCCTGAATCCTGGATCCTTGCCGGGTCGTTGCTTCTTGCAACGAGTCTTCAGTGGGGGTTGATCGGGCGCTTCTTCGATCGACGCCTTGCGACCCGTTCGGTTCGGATAAGCGAGGCGCGAGGCGCTTCCCGCTTAACAGCGATCAGTGGAGTTGGACCCGTCGGACTTCGATGCGTGGGCTGACATTCGCCTCTCGGCCCTGTGCCTGAAGAAGGAAAGCGAGGCCGAGCAGGCCACCAAGCGTCTCTTCGCCCTCGATGCATCTTGGGCCGCGCAGAGAGTATCGGGGCTTCCCAATTGCTGTGCCTTCGAGGTTTGCGAGAAGTGACGGCGGGTTAGCTGTTCCTGCGAGAGGCCGCCGTGCAACGCCTCGGCGCGATAACCACGACCATTCAGCGACTCGGTGAGCTCGTCAACCTCGGTGCGGGTACCGCAGAAGACGATGGCCGATGTGGGGTTAAAGGCGTCGAGCACGCGGCCGAGCGTGGCCATCTTGTGCGCGCGGCCCACCACGGAGGCGACCTGGCGCACGCGGGGAGCTGAACCCGCGGGAACCACCTCACGGTCGATGCGGACCCTACCTGGGTTCTTGAGGTGCCGGTTCGCGATCTCGGCAATGCCGTCTCACGCTCCTTGGGCGTCTCCTTGAGGATGGCTTCGAGATCCTCCGCGAAGCCGATGTCGAGCCCCTCGTCGGCCTTGTCGAGAATCACGACCTTGATACCGGCGAGCCTCAGGCTCTTGCGGCGGATGTGATCGAGAGCGCGGCCCGGAGTTGCGACCACGACATCGACGCCGCGCTTCAACTGGCGCAGCTGCGTCTCCATGGGGGAGCCGCCGTAGATGGGCACCGCGATGATCCCCATAGCCTTGCCGTACTTGTGCACGGCTTCGGCGACCTGCATCGCCAAACTCGCGGGTGGGAACCAGGATCAGCGCGCCGAGCCGGTTCGCGGCCTCGGCTTTCGGAGTGAGGACGTGGAGCAGAGGCAACGCGAAAGCCGCGGTTTTGCCGGTGCCGGTCGCGGCCTGGGCGAGCACGTCGCGACCCGCGAGCAGGGGTGGGATCGCTTCCCGCGGCTCGACTAACTGTGCTGCCGCAGTTTGACACGCGTCACGTGACACAGTACGGTGGGGGCCGTGATCAAGACGTTCGCGAACAGGCGCACCCAGGATCTCTATAGGACGGGAACGGCCAGGCGGTTTCCACCCGATGTCGCCAGGCAGGCCGCCCGCAAACTTGAGTACGTCGATCTGGCAGCAAGACTGGACGACCTGAAGGCGCCACCTGGCAATCGCCTCCACGCGCTTAAGGACGAGCGCTTGGGACAACACTCCATCTCGGTGAACGACCAATGGCGCATCTGCTTTCGGTTTGAGGGCGGTGACGCCTACGATGTCGAGCTCTGCGACTACCACTAATGGCGAGGAGACACATGAGCATTCCAAACACACGGCCGATGAGGCGCCGGCCCACTGAGCCCGGCGAGATGCTGCGCGAGGACTTCATGCCGGATCATGGGCTGACCGTTGCGACGCTTGCCCGGGCCGCGGGCGTTTCCCGCCAATCGATCAACGAGTTGCTGCGGGGTCGTCGTGCCGTCAGCCCGGAAATGGCGCTGCGCCTTGCGCGTCTGTTCCGCAACTCAGCGGAATTCTGGCTGAACGCCCAGCGAACCGTTGATCTCTGGGACGCCGGAAAGGCCATCAAGGACGATGTGGCGCGGATCAAACCGTTGCGAGTTGCATAAACGGAGGTACGTGGGCATTCGACCCTCGGCAATTGTTCGTCGATCGTTTGGTCAATCGCGGCTGTAGCGAGTCCCTGGCGCTCCAGGCCGCACCGGCACGCGCTTCCCCTTGATGGTTGTCGCGCGGAGGGTTTCGATGACGCTGTCCGCGATCTCCGCCGGAATCTCCACCAATGAGAATCGATCCGTGATCTGGATCGCACCGATGGTCCGGGCGACCTCGCCCGCTTCGTTGACGGTGGCGCCCACCAGGTCACGCACGGACGTTGGCGGCGCGGCCCGCCCCGATGTAGAGCCTCGCCACATCCCATTCCGGAGTGATCCGGTTCTTGCCCCCGAACGCTTTCCCGGAAGGCTTCGAGGCCTCACCCTTCGTTTCCGTTCCGCTGAACTTCGGCGCGGGTCCGCGCTCGTGGTGGGACGAGGGGCGTTCGGGCCGAATGGTGACGGACGGGATCTCTTCCGCCTCAACACCATCCCTGGCCTCGACCATCTTCACCGCCGCCGCTGCGACATCCATGATGTCGAACTCCTGGGCCAGCGAATCGACCACGGCGCGGAAGTGGTCGAGGTCGCCGGCGACGATGGTCTCCCGAAGCGCCGTCTTCGTCATCTCGATCCGGCGCGCCCGGAGGTCGGCCACCGTAGGCACCGCCGCGATCTGGATCCTCTGCTTGGTGAGGAACTCGATGTTCCGAAGCAGGCGGTGTTCGCGGGGCTTGGCGAGGGTGATGGCGACGCCGTCGCGTCCGGCCCGGCCGGGCTGCTATGTCCATCGCATCGGCCGCGTTGCGATCGCGGAGTCCGCACACGAAGGTTGTCGCCGGGGTGTCCCGGCCGGTGGCCGAGATCGAGACTCTAATGAAGAAGCTTGAGCGTGTGTAATCGTTCGATTACAATACGGATGTGATCTCGATCAAGGCGCTACCGTCATTCACTGAATGGCTGGACGGCCTGTCGGATCCAGGCGTGCGCGGCATCATCGTTGCGCGAATTAGACGGCTTGAACTTGGCCTGATGGGCGACGTTGCGCCAGTCGGCGATGGCGTTTCGGAACTGCGCATTCATATTGGCGCCGGATGGAGGATGTTTTCTTCAAACGAGGCAGTGAACTGATCGTTCTGCTTGCGGGTGGCTCCAAGAGGACGCAGGTGCGCGACATCAGGCACGCGAGACGTCTGGCGAAACTGATCGATTGAAACGAGAAATGAAATGACCAAACGAATCAAGGCGAGCGAACTACCGGAATTTGATTCGGCGCGGTACCTCCATAACGAGAAGTCGATCGCGGCCTATTTGACTGATGTCATCGCGGCAAACGATCCTGCTCTGCTTGCCTCAGCGCTTGGTGATATCGCTCGCGCCAGGGGTATGAGTGAGATCGCGAGGGCTTCCGGTCTGACGCGTGAGGCGCTGTACAAGGCTCTTCGGCCCGATGCTCAGCCGCGCTTTGACACCATCAGCCGGGTTTGCGGAGCTTTGGGGGTCCGCCTGGTCGCTCAGGCCTCGCACCGAGTCCGGAATAGGCCTCATTCGGAGTCCGTCGTCCCCCGCTCCTCTCTGGAATCAAGCGGCCATTCGACGCCCGATGACGGAACTGGTGCACCAGGCGGTCCCGCACCACGGCGTCTCAGTTCTTCGAGGCCAGTTCGCGGTCGCGCCGCACCGGCACGCGCTTCCCCTTGATAGTTGTGGCGCGAAGGGTTTCGATGATGCTGTCCGCGATATCCGCCGGAATCTCCACCAATGAGAATCGATCCGTGATCTGGATCGCGCCGATTGGCCCGGGGGTCCACACCCGCTTCGTTGACGATCGCGCCCACCACCACGTGGGATACATGCTCCACGTCGAGGCCTCTTGCTGCCACGTCGGTCGCGATCAGCAGATCGGCGGTGTTGGCCCGGAACTTCTTCATCACCAGGGTCGCGCTGTTCCTCCGAGAGGCCGCCGTGCAAGGCCTCGGCGCGATAGCCTCGGCCATTCAGCGACTCGGTGAGCTCGTCGACCTCGGTGCGGGTGCGGCAAAAGACGATGGCCGATGTGGGGTTAAAGGCGTCGAGCACGCGGCCGAGCGTGGCCATCTTGTGCGCGCGGCCCACCACGGAGGCGACCTGGCGCACGCGGGGAGCTGAACCCGCGGGAACCACCTCACGGTCGATGCGGACCCTACCTGGGTTCTTGAGGTGCCGGTTCGCGATCTCGGCAATGCCATCTGGCGTTCGGGCCAACCGGGGCGAGCCGACGCGGCACACGCCTTCCGCCTCGAAGCGCGCCTTCCGCCGCATCCAAAAGTCCATTCCGAAGTAAGCATGGTGATTCGGGTCCAGTGGCGAGGGTCCTCCCTTGACCGTCATAAACAGGATGTTTATGCTGCCTTCCGGTGATATTGAGCTTTGCCGACAGGGAAACGAAGCGCTTCTACACGACGGGGAAGGCCCGCCGCATACCGACGGAGATTCGGAAGCGGGCGGCTATGCGGCTTGTTCAGTTGAATGCGGCCATACGAGTCGAGGACTTGCGCCTGCCGCCTTCCAACCGGCGAGAGCAGCTCCACGGAGATCGGGCCAACCAGTGGAGCACGCGCATCAAGGACCAATGGCGCTTGTGCTTTCGCTTCGAACACGGCGACGCGTTTGACGTAGAGATTGTGGACTACCACTAGGGAGACAGCATTCATGGCCAAAGTCGGTTTACTCACCATTCATCCAGGCGAATTTCTCACGGAAACGCTGGAGGAGCTGGGTCTTTCCCAAGCGGCCTTCGCACGTATCGTCGGTGTCTCATCGATGCGAATTTCTCACGTGATCAAGGGGGCGAGGCCAGTCACGGCAGAATTGGCCTTGCGCTTCGGACGGGCTTTTGACCAGTCGCCGCAGTACTGGCTCAACCTGCAGGCGGCCTACGACCTGAACATGGCGAAAACCAGCATGGGGCGACGTCTGCTCGCCGTTCATTCCGTCACCCAAGCGTAGATCGACGCATTCCACCAGTGCCGCAACCCGGCGGGACGACTGGTACCGAAGGACCCCGTGAGCCATGGCCCTACCTGGGCGGCTCAGTTCTTCGAGGCCAGTTCGCGATCCCGCCGCACCGACACTCGCTTCCCCTTGATGGTCGTGGCGCGGAGGGTTTCGATGATGCTGTCCGCGATCTCCGCCCTGAACCTCCACCAATGAGAAACGGTCCGTGATCTGGATGGCGCCGATGGCCCGGGCGTCCACTCCCGCTTCGTTGACGATGGTGCCCACCAGGTCGATCCCCGCACCCGTGGCGGTTCGGTAGAATGATGGACGCCAGGTGTGCGGCACGGCGGAGAGCACCTGTTCGAGCGCCCAGCCTTCCCAGGATGTGCCGGCTCCAGGATGCGATTGAAGTGTTTCAAGATCCTCCTTCGAGGTAACGGATGCGCCCGGCCAGGCTCTCCGAGGATTGACGCAGGAGTTCGGGCGCCGCCGACCCGAGGATCAGGAAGCGGCCCGGCACCCGGTTTTCGTCAATCAGCGACCGGCGAACGGGGAACAGTTCGGGCTTGCGCTGCACTTCGTCCAGGATGACGAGCTTGAGGGCGTGTTCCGACAGGAAGAGTTCCGGGTCGGCGAGTTTGTTCAGATCGGACGGGCGCTCGAAGTCAAGCATCAGGCAGTCGCGGCGATCCGCGGCTATGGCGCGTGCGAGCGTCGTTTTCCCCACTTGCCTCGCCCCCAGCAGCGCCACGGCCGGGAACAGAGCCAGAGAGCTGGAGACATCCTCCGTCAAATTGACGCTAGATCACATCATGCAAATTACATGGCTATCAATCAGTTTGCAAAATGCAATTGACGCGAGGTCTGACTGGGCTTGGCGCTCTTCCCTCAGACCGAGGGTTCTCTGGGCATTCAGCCGGGTTTGAGGCCCGGCATCGTGTCGTTGGCGATCACTGGAACCGGACAGCCGAGGCGAAGGGCGAAGGCTTCGATGTCGGGTCGCCGAAACGCTTCCGAGGTGAGGGCCACGGTGCCGTCGGCTTCGATGAAGAGCAGGGTCGGCACGGTTACGAGGCCGAGGGCCGAAGACAACGCGTACGGATTGGCCTCGCAGAAAAAGGGCAGGGCGAGCCCGAGCTTCGCGAGTCCTTGGGCCGCGTCGTCGGGTGAGTCCTGGAGCAGGGCCAGGGCGCGACCGCCATCTTTGTGGATCCGGTCGATGAACGGCAGGGTCTGACGCGTGGTCTTGCAGTTCATGTGGCCGACGAGTACGAGAGTCGGACCGCCGGCGTGAAGCGCGCTCGAAGGCACTGCCAACCCGGTGGAGCTGCGAAGCTCCGCGTTCGGCAGGGCGAAGGGCGCGGCCAGTAGAGTCATGTTCTTCAGGCCTCCACGAAGTCGATTTCGAAATCCTTAGTGATGATCCCTGCGTCGCGTCCGCGGCGCAGGAACAGGCGGATGGCCTCGCGACCACGCTCTCCCGTTTCGATCGTGAGGTCGTTCACCCACATGAAGACGAAACGATCGGCGATGCCGGTCTGCATCCCGCGAGCAAAGGTCATTGCGTACTCAAGCGCGGCCTCCCGATTCGCCAGAGAGAACTTCACGGTGTCGCGAACGAGCCGCGTGAGCTGCTTCATCATGTCGGGACCCAGATCCCGGCGCACCGCGTTGCCGCCCATGGGAAGGGGGAGGCCGGTGTCCTTGAGCCACCATTCGCCAAGGTCGACGATCTTGCGCAGGCCTTCGCCGCCAAAAGTCAGCTGGCCCTCGTGAATGACGAGGCCGCAATCGGCCCGGCCCGACAGCACCTCCTCGAACACCGCGTCGAAGGGGACGACATAGGTATCGACATCGGGCGCGTACAGACGCAGTGCCAGATACGCCGAGGTCATCGTGCCCGGAATGGCCACCTTGCCGAGACCTTGGGCCGCTCCCGTCTTGATGGGCGAATCGGTCTTCGCCACCAGGATGGGGCCATAGCCGTCGCCGATGCTGCCGCCGCAGGGCATCAGCGCGTATTTGTCCGCGATATATGGGTAGGCGTGAAACGAGCAGGCGGTGACTTCATAGGTGCCTTCGAGGGCGTCGCGATTCAGCGACTCGATGTCTTTGAGGACGTGCGAAACCTCGAGACCGCCCGTGTCCAGTTTGCCCTTGGCCAGGCCATAGAACATGAAGGCATCGTCGCTGTCGGGGCTGTGGGCGATACGAATCTTCATGAAGATGGATCTCTTGGAATCAAGGCGGCCCGAAGACTTCGCTCAGGAACCGGCGGTCAGGCGGGGCAGAAGGTCGCCCGCCCAGCGATCGAGCGGTGAAAGGACGTCGGCGACCCGCAGAGCATAAGGGCGGGCCTCATGTAGCGCCGCTTTGACTTCGGCGTGGGGCTCGCGGGTTTCCGCGGATGGCCGGTTGATCACCACGCAGTCCGCGCGGCCGATCAACTCGCGTGTACCCTCCTTCCATCGCTCCGGAGAGAGGAACGGATGCACCACGAAGAAGGTGAAATCCGGCGCGCACAGAGAAGCCACGGTCGAGCCTTCGATCACCAGCCCGTGACCGCCGTCGTACAAGTTCGCGTTCTTCTCGGCTTGATCCGGCCGGGCCTGATCCAGCCGGGCCTGATGAAGGATTCGAAGCGTCGCCTGAAAGGCCAGGGCGGCCACGGACTTCCTGGAGATCGTCCACAACACGGGACCTTGGGTTGCGGCCTGCAGGCGCGCGGTGTCGGTCCCCGCTTCGCCCAGCGTCGCGTCGTCGCGCACGACCTTAAACGGCACATCGATATCGCAGACGATGCAGGTGGTTCCGCGCGGACACTTTTCGAAGATGTCGTCGGTGGTGGTGAACTTCACCGCACTGGCGCGGCCGCCGAGAGCGCGAAGAACCGTCTCGGCGAGTGCCGTCTTGCCGGCCCTCGAAGATGAACCGGCGACGACCACCGTAAGCACCCAGGCAGTATAGACAGCAGGGCGTTTCCCAGATCTTCATGGGGGGCGAGCCGAAATGATCGTCCGGACGGGTACGATTCCCTCCTCATCGACTTCGAAAGGACCTTCACCCATGCGTTTTGCTCCGCTCGGTTCCGCTTTCGCCCTTCTTGTTCAGGCCACCACGCTGTCCGCGGCGGAACCCCGGCCGCTCAAGGTGGACGACCTCCTAGCACTGAAGACCGTCGGTGCGCCGGTCCTCTCGCCTGACGGGGCTCAGGTGGCCTACACCGTACGGTCGATGGACCTCAAGAAAGACACTGCGGACTCGGACATCTATCTGATCCCCACTGGGGGCGGTGACGCGGTCCGTCTGACCACTTCGCCCAAGGCGGAGACGTCCCCGAAGTTCTCGCCCGACGGCAAGTGGATTGCGTTTCTCTCGAGCCGCGAGGGCGACAAGAGCCAGGTGTGGCTGCTTCCGAGGAGTGGTGGCGAGGCGGCGCGTCTCACCGACGTCAAGTCGGGTGTCGATGCCTTCGTTTGGTCTCCCGATTCGAAGCGGCTGGCTCTCGTGGTCACCGATCCTGACCCCGAAGCCACCGAGGGCGAAGCCAAAGGAGACGAGAAGAAGACGGCCAAACCCATCGTCACGAACCGGATTCAGTTCAAACGAGACGGTGCGGGCTACCTGCGCGAACTTCGGTCCCACCTTTATGTCTTCGACCTCGAGCGCAAGACCTCGGCTCAGATCACCTCGGGACCGTATGACGACGAGCAGCCCGCCTGGTCGCCCGATGGAAAGACGATCGCGTTCGTCAGCAACCGCACGGCCGAGCCCGACACCAACCGCGACTCGAACATCTTTCTGATCGCTCCCCGCGCGGGCGAAACGCCGCGGGCGATCACCACCAGTCCAAGTGAAGACGGCAGCCCCTCCTGGTCTCCGGATGGGAAGACCCTTGTCTATCTCACGGGCGGCCCGGTGGCGGACATGTGGTACGCCCCCAACCACGTTTCCACCGTGGATGTCGCGACGGGTGCGGTGAAGGCGCTCACGCAGTCCCTGGACCGGAATGTGGGCGGCCCCCTCTTCACCGGGGACGGCCGCGCGATTCTCTTCACCATCGAGGATAGCGGCAACCGCCATCTCGCTCGAGTGAGTGCCGACGGCGGCGCCATCGACCGTGTGGTCGAAGGCGAGCGCGATATCCAGTCCTTCGACGCCAGGGGTGGCCGCATCGCCATCCTGGAGAGTCAGCCCACGCTTCCTTCCGAGATCTCCGTTCTCGACGGCGCGGCCGTCCGTCGTCTCACGAAGACCAACGATGCGGTGCTGAAGCACATCAAGCTAGCCCCCGTCGAGCGCTTCAAGGCGAAGAGCAAGGACGGCACGATGGTTGACGGGTTCCTGCTTCGGCCCGCGGACATGAAGTCCGGCTCCAGGGTCCCGACCATTCTGCGCATCCATGGTGGCCCCGCCTCTCAGTATTCGACCGCCTTCAGTTTCGAGTGGCAGTTGTTCGCGGCCGAGGGGTACGCGGTGGTGGCGGGCAATCCCCGCGGCTCCACCGGCTACGGACGCGATTTCAGCTACGCCCTTTTCGCGAAGTGGGGCGAACCCGACTTTGACGACGTGATGGCGGTGGTCGATCACGCAATCGCCGCGGGAGTGGCGGACCCGGACCGGCTGGGCGTGGGCGGATGGAGCTACGGCGGCATACTCACGAACTACGTGATCGCGAAGACAACGCGCTTCAAGGCCGCGACCTCGGGGGCGTCGATCTCCAACATCATCGCGGGCTACGGTACCGATCACTATCAGTACGAATACGAGATCGAGCTCGGTCTGCCCTGGAAGAATCCGGACGCGTATCTGAAGCTGTCGGACCCTCTCTTCAAGGCCGACCGGATCAAGACCCCGACCCTTTTCCTCTGCGGCGAGGCCGACATGAACGTGCCCCTGCTCAACACCGAGCAGATGTACCAGGCGGTGCGCCGCCAGGGCGTGCCCACCGAACTCGTGATCTACCCAGGTCAAAACCACGGCATACGCACGCCGAGTTATCAGAAGGACCGGTATGAGCGATACGTGAAGTGGTACGACACCTACCTGCGACCGGAGAAGGCGAAGGCCGCGGTGGCCGCGAAGACCCCGGAAGCGAAGGGCCTCGATGGCCGTTCCTTCTTCGCGCCCGAGCTTTCCGCCGACGCAAAGAAGCGGATGGAGGAAGCGCTGGCCACCGCCACCGCCCTTTTCGTGAAGAATCCCGACGACGCCCAGAACATCATCTGGGTGGGCCGGCGCCTCTCCTATCTCTCGCGCTATCAGGAAGCCATCAACGTCTACTCGCGCGGCATCGCGAAGCTTCCAGATGAGCCGCGCCTGCTTCGCCACCGGGCTCATCGCTACATCACCACGCGCCAGTTCGACCAGGCGATCGTCGATTTCGACAAGGCCGCCAAACTCATGGCCGGCAAGCCCGACGAGGGCGAGCCCGACGGCGCCCCCGGTCTCCGGCCCTCGCCCTCCGCCACGCTAAAGTTCAACATTTACTACCACCTCGGTCTCGCCCATTACCTCAAGGGGGATTTCGCCAAGGCTCTGGTCGCTTATCGCGAGTGCATGAAGTACTCGACCGACAACGACGACTCTCTGGTCGCCACCTCGGACTGGCTGTACATGACGCTGCGGCGTCTCGGTCGCAAGGCCGAAGCCGACAAAGTTCTGGAACCGATCAAGGAAGGCATGAATGTCCTCGACAACGCGGCCTACTACCATCGCCTGCTCATGTACAAGGGCCTGCGACAGCCCGAGGATGTCCTCGGCAGCGACGAGCAGGATCCTCTCCAGATCGCCACCCAGGGCTACGGTGTTGGAAACTTCTACCTTGTAAACGGCGATACGGAACGGGCGAAGGCCATCTTCCAGCGGGTGGTGGCCGGTTCCCAATGGGCGGCGTTTGGTTTCATCGCCGCGGAAGCCGATCTGGCGCGGATGAAGTGAGCCCCGCATGGAATGGCGACAGAGCGGTCTCGGAGACGCCCAGGAGGCTTGCACGAGCGACCTGATCAAACAGCTCGTGGCCAAGCTGGACCGGCTTCAGTAGTCGGGCCCAAGCGGCACCGCCAAGCCGACCGAAGAGCCTCGTTCTCCCCTTCTTTCCTGGCGTCCGAAGCACGTCGAGGCAATACAATCTCGAAGTGAGCGCGCGTCCCATTCTTCATCTCGTCGACGGGACGGGCCTGGTTCACCGGTCGTTCTTCGCGGTGCGCGGCCTCGCCACCCGCGCCGGCCAGCCGACCGGGGCCATCTACGGCTTCATCAACACCATCCGCGCGCTGATGGGCATCGAACAGCCCACTCACTTCGTGGTCACCTTCGATGTCTCCGGAAGCACCTCGCGCGCGGAGGCCTTTCCCGAATACAAGGCCCATCGCCCGAAGATGGATGAAGACCTCGCCTCTCAGTTGCCGTGGATCGACAAGGCCTGTGAGGTGCTCCGGCTCCCGGTCGTGAGTGCCCAGGGCTACGAGGCCGACGATGTCATCGCGACCCTCAGTCGACAGGCCGTCGAGCAGGGGTTCGACGTCGTCATCATCACGAGCGACAAGGATCTCCTGCAGCTCGTCTCCGACCACGTGAGCGTGCTGTCACCAGGCCGGGATGGCAAGCCGGAGAAGCGCTACGACCGGGACGGCGTCATCGAAAAGATGGGTGTTCCACCCGAACGGGTGGTCGACCTGCTGGCCCTCGTAGGCGATGCGGTCGACAACATCCCCGGCGTCCCCGGCATTGGCGAGAAGGGGGCCCGCGATCTGCTCGCACAGTTCGGCTCGCTCGACGAGCTTCTGAAACGAGCGAACGAAGTCAAGCGTGCGGCCTATCGCGACGGACTGCTTCAGCACGCCGACAAGGCCCACCTCTCGCGGCAGCTCGCGACCCTCGACGCCCAGGTTCCGGTGACCTTTGATCCCGTATCGAGCCTCGTGGCCAAGCCCGATCGCGCCGTGGCGTACCAGCTCTTCAAAGAACTCGAGTTCTCACTTTTCGCCCGCGACATGGCGCCTGAGGTCACGGCCTTTTCCTTCACCCACCGGGTCGCCGCAGACGCAAAGGACCTCGACGGTCTCATCGCCGCCGCGCGCACCAAGGGTGAAGTGGCCTTTTCCCTTTCCATCAGCGCCGACCGGCCCATGGACGCCCAGATCCAGGGGATCGCCCTTGCCTGCGAGGGGGACGTGGTTTTTCTGGCGGTTTCCGGCGGTCTGCCTTCGAACGTCTCGGGCCTGCTCGAAGATGCCAGCGTAATGAAATGGACGACCTGTTCCAGGCGCGACTTTGTTGTGCTGGGTGAGGCGGGAATCGCCCTCGGGGGCCGTGTCCTTGACGCTTCGCTCGCCGCCTATGTGTTGTCGCCCGGAAGACGCGGCTCCAGCATCCGGGAAATCGCGGTCGACGAAATCGGTCTTCCCGAAAACGCCGACCTGCCGAACGAAGAAGGAACGCAAGCCACGCTGCTCGCCGACCACGATGCGGAACGGCATGCCCGAGAGGCTGCGGTGCTCGTGCGCCTGGCCCCCATCCTGCGCGCGCGGCTCGAAGCCGATGGCTTGATGTCTCTCTTCCTCGATCTCGAAATGCCTCTAGCTTCGATCCTCGCGGAAATGGAGCGCGTCGGAGTATTTGTCGACCGCGAGTCGCTCAAGAAACTCTCGGACGAGATCGGCCCGGAGATAGATCAGCTGGCGCAGAGGATCTACACCCTCGCGGGGAAGACCTTCAATATCCTGTCACCCGTCCAGTTGCGGCAGATCCTTTTCGAAGAGATGGGTCTTGAGTCGGGTCGCAAGACCGAAAAGACCAAGACGCTGTCGACCGCGGACGACGTGCTCGAAGATCTGGCCAAGGATCACGAGTTCCCCCGCTTGATTCTCGAATATCGCGGCGTCACCAAACTGCGTTCGACCTATGTCGTTGCTCTGCCGGAAATGATCAACAAACGCACAGGGCGCATCCATGCCTCGTTCCGACAAAACGTCGCCGCCACGGGACGACTGTCCGCAACCGACCCCAACCTTCAGAACATTCCCATTCGCACCGCCCTGGGGCGACGGGTCCGCGAAGCCTTCATCGCACCGCCCGGGGCTTTGCTGCTGTCCGCCGACTACTCGCAGATCGAGCTGCGGATCCTTGCCCACCTCTCCGAGGATCCGATCCTCATCGAGACTTTCCGTCGCGGCGAAGATGTTCATGACCGCACCTCACTCGAGATCTTCGGCCCGTTCACGACCCTGCCGAAAGACGAGCAGCGGCGCCGGTCGAAGATGGTGAACTACGCATTGCTCTACGGCAAGACCGCGTTCACTCTGGCCCACGACATCGGCATTTCCCGCAAGGAGGCGGACGCTTTCATCCGCGCCTACTTCGACCGGTATCCGAAGGTTCGGGGCTTCATCGACGCTTCGATCGACGAAGCCAGGAAAACCGGCATGGTGCGGACGATGATGGGACGCTTGCGTCGTCTGCCCGACATCCAGTCGAAGAATGTGCCGGCGCGGCTCGAGTCGGAGCGGCAGGCCGTGAATACCCGAGTTCAGGGTTCGGCCGCGGATCTCATCAAGAAGGCCATGGTCGACCTCGACCACGCCCTCCGCGCGCGAAAGCTCAAGACGCGCCTGATCTCCCAGATCCACGACGAACTTCTTCTGGAGACGCCCGAGAACGAGAAGGAAGAAGCGCTCGAACTCGTGCGGAAGACCATGTCCGGTGCCATGAGCCTCTCGGTCCCGCTTGACGTTGACGCCAAAGTCGGGAAGAACTGGTCGGCCGCGCATTAAGCGCCGACATGGCGGCAATGTAGGGGCAGCCCTGGTGGCTGCCCTTTCGGAAGACGCGGCAAATATTGCAAGCACGATTCGGATCAACACGAAGGGGGACGGCCCCTCCCTTCCGTTGATTGCGGGGAGGGCGACCACAGGGTCGCCCCTACAAGAAACCACAAAAAAGCTGGGGCCCCTTGAAGGTCGCGTTCGCGGGTTCTTCAAGAGGCCCTGTTGCGTCGAGGTGGGTTACTCGGAGGAGGTGGGCTACGTCTTTAGGGATGCTACTGGCTCGTGTTCGCGGCCGGCGTTGAGGCCGGTGCGGTCGAGGCAGCGCCTTCTTTGGGAGGGGAGTTCGTCGACGACTTGGAGTCAGCCGACGTTGGCGTGGACGCTTCCTTGGAGCCCCCAGCCGCCGTCTCCGACGACTTCGAATCCGGATCCTTCGAACCCGATTCTTTCGAATCGGCTCCTTCGGATCCAGACTTTCCGTAGTCGGTCACGTACCACCCGGTGCCCTTGAATTGAAACGCCGGCGCCGAGATAAGTCGTTCGACGGCGGAACCGCACGTTGGGCAGGCGGCGAGCGGCCCATCCGAGAACTTTTGAAGGGTCTCGAACCGGCCACACTTGAGACAGTGGTATTCGTAAAGCGGCATGGTTGCTATCTATTTTTGGAAAGCGGCGAACAAGAAGCTTAGCATTACCCAAGAATCACCTTCCCGTCCCTCGAGGCACCCCTCCCCGAACCATGAAGCTCATCGTCGCGTCCATACCCCTCTTTTTCATCCTGATCGGGATCGAAATCCTCGCCGCGCGTCTACTCGAGCGCCGGGTGTACAGTTTCGCGGATTCCTTCGCGGATCTGGGCTGCGGGATGATCGAGCAGCTTCTGGGGGTGCTGGTCAAGGCCGCACTGTTCGCCGCGTACCTCGGCCTGTACGCAAACGCGCGCCTATTCAATCTCAAAGAAGACTCCTGGGTGGTTTACGCGATCTGCTTTCTCGCCGTCGACTTCTTTTACTACTGGTTTCACCGGACGAGCCACGAAGTGGGCGCCTTCTGGGCCGCGCACTCGGTTCATCACCAGTCCGAGCAATACAACCTCTCGGTGGCCCTTCGGCAAGGAGCCTTCCAGAGTTTCTTTTCCTGGGCGTTCTACCTGCCCCTGGCGGTTTTTGGTTTCCCTCCGCTCGTATTCCTCACTTGTTCAGCCCTCAATACTCTGTATCAGTTCTGGATTCACACCCGGTTGATTGGAAAGCTCGGTCCGCTGGAGTGGGTGCTGAACACGCCTTCCCACCACCGCGTACACCACGGTCGAAACCCCCGATACATTGACCGGAATCATGCGGGTGCCCTGATCATCTGGGACCGGATGTTCGGCACATTCGTCGAGGAAACCGACGAGCCGGTCTACGGCATCGTGAAACCCCTGCGCAGCGTGAATCCGTTGTGGGCCAACTTCGCCGGCTGGAAGGAACTCCTCGGTGTCTCGACCCGCGCCCGCCGATGGGTGGACCGGATTCGTCCGTTTGTTTCGCGGCCCGGGTGGAGACCCGCCGAGCTTGGGGGACCGGTGGCGCCGCCCGAGGTGAGGCGAAGTACGGACGAACCAACGGGGCCAGAAACAACCCCTGCCGTCAGCATGTATGTCTTCGCGCACTTCGTTCTTCTTCTGGGACTTACCGCGACCGCCCTCGTCAAAGTCGCCACTCTGAGCACGCCGGCCTTCACCGCCGTGGCTTTGCTGGTGGTGATCAGCCTGGTGGTGTTGTCGGGCCTTTTGGAGGGTCGGCCCTGGGCGCGACCGCTGGAAATAGCGAGACTGCTCAGTCTGCTGGTTCTAGCGGGTCTTTGGGGTCCTGCCCTCATCGCGCGGCTCTTCGGGAACGCGTAGGGTTTCACCCGAGTCCTCCAGGGGTGGATTCGAGCAGCGGCCCACCACCACCCGCGCCGCGCGAACGATGTGCTCATCGAGGCGATACCCACGGACCAGTTCCCGGATGACCATGCCGTCTTGCGCCGGGTCATCGACCTCTTCGATCTGGATCGCTTCGCTGGTGTTGGGGTCGTAGGGCAACCCGAGGGTGCGCACTCGGTCGAAGCCACCATCCCGCAGGACCTGCACCACCTGGTTGCGCACCAGGATGAAGCCTTCCATCAGACTATGGCTGGCCGCGCGCGCCTCCATGGTGTCGAAGGCCCGGTCGAAGTTGTCCAGGATCTCGATGTAGCGGGTGTAGATCGTCTCCCGCTCGCTCTTCAGTTCCCGGGCGACGGCGCGCTTTTGTCGTTGCAGGGAAGCGCCCAGGTCCTGGCTTGCCGAACGCTGTTTCTCCGCGAGTTCGTGGATCTGCGCGCGCAGACTCTCGTTTTCGGCGCGAAGAGAGTGGTAACCGTCCATGGCCTGTTCCAGTTGCGCCTCGGCCAGCCGGGTCCGTGTCTCACTCTCTTCAAGAGAGACGACGAGGGGATCCCCAGGGGAAGCCGGTTTCGGAGGTGGGTTTTCGGCCATGGAAGTCAACGCTCCAAGGTTATCCCACAAGCAGGGCGACGTCGGCCACATTCGTGTTCGTGGGCCCGGTCACAATCATCGCGTCGAGAAGGCGGAGCGCCGTGGTCGAGTCGTTTCTCGCGAGCGCTGATTCGATACGAACGCCCATCTTGCGCGCTTGCTCCAGGGTGTGGTCGTCGACGAGACCTCCGCTTGCGGGGGAGTTTCCGTCCACGCCGTCGGTGGCGAGGGCGGCGAGAACGGTGGGCCTGCCCAGTTGTGCCAGCGCATTCACGGCGGCAAGCGCCAGTTCCTGATTACGGCCGCCCTGGCCCCGGCCCAAGACCCGCACGACGGTTTCTCCAGTGGCGATCAGGCAATGCGGTCCGCGTCCACGCAACGCGCGGAATCTCCCTACCAGTTCCGGGCCGCAGCCGCGGGCCTCGCCCTGCAAGGCGTCCCTGAGGATGTGGACCCGGAAACCGAGTTGTCGCGCCTTTTCTCCCGCGGCCTTCGCGAAGGTGCGCCCGCTGCCGATGACCACTGTAGTAGCGGCGTCCGTCGGAGGCGTCCGTACTCCCGAAGAGCGGCGAAGCGCGCGCCTGACCCCGTCGGGCAGCGCGATCCCTCTGAGGAGCGTCCTCACGGTTTTCCGCGCCAATGGGAGTGACTGGGGATCACGGACACAGGGTCCTGAACCAATAGTGGCCGGATCGTCGTCGGGCACGTCGGAGAGAGCCAGCGTGAAGGCGCGCGCCGGAGCCGCCAATTCGGCGAAGCCGCCGCCTTTCAGGCGAGACAACACCTTCCGCACCGCGTTCAATTCCCCGATGCTCGCCCCACGGCGCAGGAGCAGTCGAGTGAGGCGCTGCTTGTCGCGCAGAGACACGCCAGGGACCGGGGCCGGCATCAGCGAGGAAGCGCCACCCGACAGCAATAGAAGGATCACATCTCCCTCTCCCGACTCCCGGAGCAGACGGATGACCGCGTGACTCGCCCGCACCCCGGCCCCGTCCGGTACCGGATGTCCCGCGGTGAATCCCGCGGTTCTCCGCATCTTCGGAGGCCGCTGCGGCGCGATCACAATCGCGGATGTGATTTGACCTCCAAGGATCCGGTGCGCAGCCTGGGCCATGGGGACGGCCGCCTTGCCCACGGCAACCACGAACAGGCGGCGCGGCCGAACGCGCGTGCCGGAAATGCGCAGGGCGTTTCCTGCCCGCCGAAGGTGGGAGTCAAGAAGACGCCCGGGCTCGACGGCATCGAGGCCTGCCCGCAGGATCTTCCGCGCGGCCGCTCGAAGCTTCGCGCGGTTCACACCCCTATCGTGGCGAAGGGCGCGGCCTCGAGATTCGAGCCCGCGCGCACGCCTCGCGCATAGGCCACGGCCCCTGCGGCTCCGATCATGGCTGCGTTATCCGTAGTGAGGTTCAAAGGCGGCACGAAGAGAGGAACGCCCATACGCGCCATCAGCTCCCGAGCGTCTTTTCGAAGACGCGAGTTCGCGGCGACCCCGCCGGTGAGGATGACACTCGCGGGCCGGTGTCGCTCGACCGCATCGGAAAGACGCCTGAGCAGTGCGGTGACCACCGCTTTCTGAAATGAAGCGAGCAGGTCCCGCACTTGGGCAGGAACGACGTCCCGAGACTCACACGGAGAGATCCCATTCTTCTTCACGTGCTGGAGCACCGCGGTCTTGAGACCCGAGAAGGAGAAATCGGGCTTGCCGTCGCTCATCTTGGCCATTTTGAAAAAGACCGCATCGTCGTGACCGGTCGCGGCCAGCTTATCCACGATGGGGCCACCGGGGTAGCCGAGTCCCAGGAGCTTCGCGACCTTGTCGTAGGCCTCGCCCGCCGCGTCGTCTCGAGTCCGCGACAGCAGCTCGTACACCCCGAGTTCTCGCATCAGGAACAGACTGGTGTGGCCGCCGGAAACCACGAGGGCGATGGTGGGCAAGGGGATGTCGTCGAAAGCGAGGAAAGGCGCATGGATATGCCCGGCGATGTGATGAACGGGCACCAGAGGCTTGCCGTGGGCCCAGGCGATGGCTTTCGCATACTCGAGGCCCACGAGCAGAGAGCCCACGAGGCCCGGGCCATAGGTGACCGCCACCGCGTCCAGAGCGTCTATTTCCGTGTGAGCGTTGCGCAGGGCCTCGTCCACCACCGGTCCGATCGACTCCAGATGGCGTCTGGAGGCAAGTTCAGGAACCACCCCGCCCCACTTCGCGTGAATCTCGAACTGCGTCGAAACTACGTTCGAGAGAATGTGGCGCCCGTCTTCAACCACCGCCGCTGCGGTTTCGTCGCACGAGCTTTCAATGGCGAGGAGTTTCATGGCGTTCATCATTGAGGATAGAAGCTGCGCGTTCGAAACGTGGAACCGGACCCCGGTCCTCGATAGAATCACTGGCACAAACCACGTCCCGCGACCGGCGTCGCGCAAGGAGCCCCAATGTTTCGCCTTCACTTTCGAACCCGCCTGTTCCAAGCCGCCCTCGCCGCCGCGGTGGCCTTCACCCCGGTTCTGCTGCAGGCCCAGCCCCCTGGCCCCTCGCGCCCGGGAGCCCAGGCCGGTCCTTTCGGCTCGCTGACCTGGCGAAGCCTGGGGCCGCAAAGAGGCGGCCGGAGCATTGGTGTTGCGGGCAGTGTCGCGCGCCCCCACGAGTACTACTTCGGGGCGGTGGGTGGCGGCTTGTGGAAGACCACCGACGGCGGCAACACCTGGCGACCGGTGACGGACGGGCAGATCACCTCGGCCTCGGTGGGTGCGGTGGCGGTGGCTCCCTCCAACCCGGACGTGGTCTACATTGGCACGGGCGAAGCCCAGCTCCGCGGCAACATCGCTCAGGGCGATGGTGTCTACAAGAGCGCTGACGCGGGCAAGACCTGGAAACACGTGGGTCTCAAAGACAGCCAGACGGTGTCGAGGCTTCGCGTTCACCCGACCAATCCTGAGCTGGTCTACGCCGCCGTGCTTGGACACGTCGCGGGGCCGAACGAAGAGCGCGGTGTCTTCCGGTCGAAGGACGGTGGAACGACCTGGGAGAGGGTTCTCTTCCGCGACAACAAGACGGGTGCGGTGGATCTGACCCTTGATCCCAACAATCCAAGCGTCCTTTACGCCACCTTGTGGGAAGCCTTCCGCCTCTCACACATGATGTCGTCTGGAGGACCAGGCAGCGGCATCTTCAAATCGACCAACGGCGGCGACACCTGGACCGAGATCTCCAGGAACCCCGGCCTGCCGAAAGGTGTTCTGGGCAAGATGGGGATCACGGTCTCGGGTGCTGACTCCAACCGGCTCTATGCGCAGATCGAAGCGGACGAGGGCGGCTTCTTCATGTCCGACGACGCGGGGGGCACCTGGAAACTCATCACCGATCGTCGCGAACAACGTCAGCGCGCCTTCTACTACACGCGTCTTTATGCCGATCCCAAGGCGAAGGACACGGTCTACGTTCTGAACGTCGGCTTTCACAAGACGACGGATGCCGGGAAGACCTGGAGCCAGATTCGCGTGCCCCACGGCGACAACCACGATCTCTGGATCTCGCCTGACGACCCGAAGCGCATGGTGCAGAGCAACGACGGCGGCGGCAACGTCAGCGTGAACGGTGGCGAAACCTGGACCGATCAGGACTATCCAACCTCGCAGTTCTACCACGTGACCACCACGAACCATGTCCCGTATCACGTCTGCGGAGCGCAGCAGGACAACTCCACCGCCTGCGTGTCGAGCCAGGCCTCAGAGAGCATGTTCGGAGAGCGCACGGCGCCCATTTTCTATTCGGCGGGCGGTGGCGAAAGCGGCTACATCGCCCCCCATCCGACCAAGCTCGACGTCTTCTATGCGGGCAGCTATGGCGGCTATATCTCGAAGTTCGATCGCTCGACCGGTCAGACCCGCGCCATCAATCCCTATCCCGACAACCCCATGGGCTACCCCTCGGGTCAGATCGCGGAGCGGTTCCAGTGGACCTTCCCGATTGTTCTCTCGCCCCACGATCCGAACGAGCTATACGTGGGCTCCCAGCACCTGTGGCTCTCCACCAACGAAGGCCAGAGCTGGACGAAGGTGAGTCCCGATCTCACCCGCGGCGACCCTTCCACCATGGGCGATTCCGGGGGACCGATCACCAAGGACCACACCGGCGTTGAGACCTACGGCACGATATTCACCTTCGCGCCCTCGCGGGG
>Ga0163146_10003349_pt1 | contig 20444 bp, 17 predicted proteins | sample OliLakLV19MP7G1_FD_148648 | JGI IMG/M metagenome (GOLD analysis project Ga0163146, IMG submission 148648) | Freshwater microbial mat bacterial communities from Lake Vanda, McMurdo Dry Valleys, Antarctica - Oligotrophic Lake LV.19.MP7.G1 | ecosystem: Environmental > Aquatic > Freshwater > Lake >...
CCCCCACCCCGCATGCTCGGATTGATCGTTGCTGGTTTTAGTCTCGCCTCGCTGGGAGCGCTGATTGGGCCCGTCCAGCAGGGCGAAGCCGACGGATTCCGCACACCGACCGGAACGACGGCATCATCTCTGCCGGTTATTATGCCTGCCTCTGCGCCTCCCTCTGTGACTGACGCTTTGCCTAGCCAGTTGGCCTCACCGCAATTCGACGAACCCGCGCTGATTGCGAATCTCGAGCAGGCAGTCTTCCAGTCTTTGACGCCTCGCCAGCAGGAAATGATTGATCGCGGCTTCTCGCGACTCGCCAAGGCGGGTCTGGTGACCAGTTGCTTCGCCCCCGACACGCCCTACGAAACGGTCGAGGCCTTTCGGCGCGGCATCCCCGGATTCGGCCAGCGCTTCAATGCAGCAACCCGCTGGGGACCGACAGCGACGGACGTGGATGGCGGCAACCAGGGTGAACCCACGATCGTGACCTGGAGTTTTGTTCCCGACGGCACGATCCTGCCCAATGAGTTTGGCGAAGGCGACCTGCCCAGCGAACTTTTTGCTTGGATGAACTCCGTGTATCCCGGCGGTTTCAATGACTGGAAGCCGCTTTTTGACAATATCTTCGGGCGCTGGAGCCAGGTCAGTGGTTTGGTCTTTGTGTACCAGTCCACCGACGATGGTGCCCCGTTCCCAGATACGCCCGGGGCGCTCGGCATTCGCGGCGATGTCCGAGTCTCCGCCAAGAACATCGATGGCAATAGCGGGATTCTCGCGTATAACTACTTCCCCGACCTTGGCGACATGGTCATCAACTCCTTTGATAGTTTTTACAACAACACGGGCAACAACTCACTAGGCCTGCGCAACGTGCTGGCACATGAAGTCGGACATGGCATCGGTCTTGCTCATGTGTGCCCGGTGCAGCAGAACAAACTCATGGAGCCATTCGTCTCCACCGCCTATGACGGCGTGCGTCACGATGACATTCGCGCCGCGCAGTTCAATTATGGCGATACGTTCGAACCCAATAACACCCTTGCCGCTTCCTCCCCGCTTGGAACCATCTCCGCAACGACCGTGACAGTTGGCAGTGTGGCTGCTCCCGCAGTCCAGAACGCTTCCTCAGCCGGGCTCTCCAATGGCAGCGACCAAGATTGGTACTCGCTGAGCCTCTCCAATGCGGGCGTGCTGAGCATTGACCTGATCTCGCTTGGATTCTCTTACGACGACGCACCGCAGGATGGTGCCCCTTGCCCGTATACCGGGAGTTGCTGCTTCAATGACTTTACTGACTCCGGTGCGACACCATTGAGCGTGGAACTGACGACGAGCACGGGCACGCCAATTGCCCTGTTGTCCAACCTCACGGAAGGCACTGCCATGTTGCGACAGCAGTTGAACGCGGGTTCGTACCGGCTGCGGGTCTTTACCACCGCAGGCGTGAATGATGCGCAGTTGTACCAACTCCGCCTGATGTCACAGACCCAGACGCTCGTCGTGGAAGCGAGCCCTGCTCCCGAATTGCTTTCCCCATCCAATCCCACTCTGACGACAACGGTGCGTGCGGGATCGCAGACCGTCAACGCATCGCAAGTGCGCTTGTTCTATCGCTTCGGCTCGGTAGGGGCTTTTGCTTCCGTTGCGATGTCCAGCGGCCCCGGAGCCAACCAGTTCGGCGCGGCAATCCCCAGCGCTCCATGCCCCACTCTGGTGCAGTACTATTACCAGGCGACGAGCACGCAGGGAACGATCACACGATTGCCCTCTGATGCCCCGACATCCTTCTTTGCCACCAACATCGGTGTGCTGCAAGTTGCTTTCACCGACGACTTCGAGACCGACAAGGGTTGGGTCGTCGGTCCCAATACCGCTTCGAGCGGCATCTGGCTGCGAGATGATCCGATCGGCACGTTTGCTCAGCCCGAAGATGACACGACACCCGCTGGTAGCCTCTGCTTCTTCACGGGCCAATCGGGCGCGTTTGGCGAAGCCGCTGGCACGAACGATGTGGACGGCGGGCTGACGCGACTGACTAGCCCCGCGATCAATCTCGCCGGACGATTCGGCGTGCGTGTCTCGTACAACCGTTGGTACAACAACGTCGCGGGCGGCGCGGCGGGACAGGACACGTTCCGTGCCCAAGTCTCCATCGACAATGGATCGAACTGGATCGATGCTCAGTTGATCGGCCCTGGCCCAACCGATCTGCCCGAGTTGCAATCCGGATGGCGAGGTGCGACCTGGACGCTGCCCGCGGGAGTCACTCCGAGTGCGCAGACGCGCATTCGATTCATCGCAGATGATGCCGGAGCGGGCACTGTTGTTGAGGCTGGCATTGACGATCTTCGCGTGACAGCACTTGGCTGCGGACCTGTCTGCGACAGCATCGACTTCAACAACGACTCGGCATCGTTTGACCCCACAGACATCGATGCTTTACTGAGCGTTTTCAGTGAAGGCCCATGCATTCCTGCTCAGGCAACATGCAGCGATATCGACTTCAACAACGACGGGTCACTCTTTGACCCATGCGATATCGACTCGTTCTTGCTGGTGTTCAGCGAAGGTCCCTGCACGCCCTGCGGCCAGTAAGACAAGTATTCTTCGTAAAAACCTAGAAATTAACAACACCGACCATGAACAGCATGGTCGGTATTTTCTTGTGTGCCCAATCACGCCACTCAAGATGACACAGCGTGTCGTCATGGCACTGGGAGATCTTGCCTCGCGATCCTTCAAGATAGACCGGCGAGGATTGGCTTGGGACCTCATCAGTCTCCATGGCGTTGGCGAAGTTTGCTGGAGAGTCTGGCAATCAGGTGTGCGCGCTCGAACTCGTTGGCCCAGTCCTGAAGAGTCGATGCTGCTTCGTCCACACCAATACCTACGCTGGGAATCATGCAGGATGCCCCGATGCTCTTAGCTGCTTGGGCCCGAAGCCGCGACAGGCTCTTATCGCCGTAGATTGAAAGAAATTCGTAATCCTCGTTGAGGAAAAGCGCAGTAGGCACGCGATTGCCGCCGCATATCTTGACATGGTTTGAGAGTTCAATCGCCTTGTCTCGATCGACCAGGCGAAGCGAGAGCACGTTGGGGTTGATCGATGCCAGCGCAGCGATCATGGGAACCTGATGCACACAATCTCCGCACCATGTCCCGGAGAGCACGAGCACATGAACGCGGCGAGTGAACGATGCGACGAGTGATCGCTGAGGCTCGATGAGCACCACGCGCTGGGTCGCGGTTTTCCACGAAACCTGCTGGTCTGGTGTTCCTGTGGCAACGTATCTGTCATAGCTCAGACCAGCATCGAAAAAAGAACGCAGGAGATCGGGGTTGAGCATGGCATTTTCAGGGGTAAGAGCGAGTAGGCAGTTCAGACTTCAGATGGTGTCAATGGCATCATTGGGATGCACAAACATTGTGCCGAAGATAAACTCCTTGACACAACGAGCTTTCGATGCCTGCGGCTATGGTGTGGTTTCAAGATCGGCAGCGACGCTCAAGCAATAGGGGAAAGTTCAACGGAGATCACCTTCGCTCTGCCTGTTGCATGACGCGTTGCTGCGGTTGGTCGCCAGAGCCGACATGAGAATAACAAGTGACCCTGGAAGGAGTGTGCGTTCACACGAAAATTTGTGAATGAAAGCACTACTCTTCGGTGGGCGCGGGCGCGATTCCTGCGGCATCCAGCGTGTCCCACGCACTGTTCACGGCGGTGGCATTCGCGCCTTCCTTGGTCTCGGCAAGACGGCCTCGCAACGTCATGCCCGGATCGTTGTACCAGCGGATGGTCAGATCAGCCCGAAAAAAGTTGATGCCCGACTTGTGATTGATATCTTCACGAGAACGCAGCGAATCTGCAATCAGGCTGGTAGTCGATGGATCGATTTCAGACAGGAATCGCGTGTTGGGCACTACCCCATCCGGTCGACGCATGCCGAAGTTTGGCCCTTGGCCCCGGTATTGATAGTTGGAAAGAACTTCATTCGTCTGTCCCTGCCAGTTCTCGGTTTGATCCTCGTACCGAGCGGTGCCACGATGGGATGGGCAATAGAAAACCTTGGGAGCGTCAACGAGTTCGGTCTGGAACAGAACGCCTAGGCCATCCCAATCCTCAAGTGCAGCGCGACGATCCAGCCCGACGCGAAGCGCGATCATCGACTGCGGCTCGGGAGCACTGCGACCAGGACCGCTGTGCAAGTAGACGCTGGGAGCAAGCAACCCTTTGTTTGCTTCTGCGTACTGGAGAAGGCCGGTGCCGATCTGACGCAAGTTTGACTGGCAGACCACCCGCCGCCCCGCCTCCGTCACACTCGAGATGCTGGGCAGCAAGAGCGAGACAATGAGCGCGATCACAGCAAGCGAGACGAGCACGTCGATCAACGTAAAGCCTCGCACCGGCAATGCGGCGCGTTGGCTTCTGGGATTCTGACTCGCCATCACCATCGGGTGAGGACCTTTCAGCGTGCCATACGTCGGCTCGCGATACCACTCATCTGACTCACTCGCCACTGGGTACATTACCTGTGGCTTGTGAAAAACTGGCCTCCATGCATCCGTCCATGACACTCTACCAGATTCTTTGAAAAAACACAAGACCTTTGCAGCATCCAAACTTCACTGAATTGTGTTTAGGTGTTTCACGCTACGACAGGACAATCTCACCAATGTCCTATCAGAATCCTATCAAAAGACTGTGGATTGCAAAAATGACGCTTTTGTAGGGATCCTTGCCGACAATTGATGCGAATGGCTATCAGTGAAACGAGATTCAGTCTTCTGGGGATGAGTCCCGCATTCACGTTGTAAAGTTCATGAAAGGGGATACATAGTGGCGGCTGGTCGAAGCCAGCACGACGGACCGGCTGATCGCGCGCTCATGCAGCGTGTGTCTGCCAATGAAGACGAGGCCATTTCTATTCTCTACGAACGTTTCGGTTCACTGGTGTATCGCATGGCTGTCCAAGCGATGCCCAGCAAGACCGAGGCTGAGGATGCGGTCCAGGAGATTTTCGTGCGGCTCTGGCGGACGGCTGGGCGCTACGACGACGAAAAAGCGGCGCTTGTGACATGGGTCATGCTCATTAGCAGGCGTCATCTGGTTGACAAACTGCGGCGCAATCGTGCGCGCCTTCGTCCGACATCTCTCGATCATCCGGCATCAACCGCCGCGCCGACGGCGGCATTCATTCCGAGCCGGCTCGACACGGATGATCGTCTGACAGGTTTAATGAAACGAATCGATGCTTTGCCCGAACTTCAAAGAACAGTTGTGACCAGGGCGTACTTAGGCGGGCAAACGCTTCGACAGATTGGTGAAGAACTAAACACACCTTTAGGGACAATCAAGTCGGCGCTCAGCAGGGCACTGGTGCGATTGCGAGAACGAACTGGTGAGGAGTTGGTTGTATGACGTTGCAAGAACTGCTTGAAAACTCGAACCTCGCCGCGCTCGGACTGCTGGATCCTGAAGACCATGCCCAGTTCGAGCGTGCGCTGAGCGCGGCTCCACCCAGGGTGCGCCTTCAAGTGATCTCAGAACAAGCCCGCTGGGCTGAGTCTGGCGCTCTGCTGCCCGATGTGACTGCTCCTGCTGCTCTCCGCGACCGCGTGCTTGACGGCGTGCGAAACGCGATTGTTGAAGCTTCGATCAACTCTGATGACTTTTCGCTACTCCGCGAGCAGCATGGTATCGGCCCTCGCAAAGTCAGCGCCAGTTGGCGTGCGGCCTCGATGGGACTCATGGCGGCGGTTTTTGTGCTGGGCGGTGCCTTCCTCTACGTCTATCAGACCAATGTCAACAGCGCCAACAGCATTGGCGGCAACAAGATCGTCACTGAATACGCGAGCAAGTTCGAGGGCGAGTTCGAGGATGTGATCTTTGGTGCCAGCACCAAACACATCATTTTCGATCGCGTCGACGAGTCCTTCGCTGGCGAAGTTGCACTCTTCACCAACCCCGACTGGATGCACGCTCGCGTGATTTCCCGCAACCTACCGCGTGTCGCGGGCGAGGAGTATCGGATTGTTGAAGTCGACGCAGAGGACAAGATCGTGCGGACCCTAGGCCCCCTGCAGACCGGCGTGCAGACCAACGCGGATCACCCCTTGCCCAGACTCGCCAGCGGAACGAAACTCGCGATCGTGCGAGTGCCCGTTGGTTCGCGCGAAGCAAGTGCAACTGTTCTCATGACCGCAACTGTTGCCTGAGTGCTCGCTCACTTTTCTCAGTTCACTTTTCTCTTGAGGAAAAAAAACGCGCGGGCCTGGCATCTCCTCCAGCCAGGCCCGCTGTTTTTGCCAACAAACGGCTCAACTCAGGCTGCCTGTTTCTGATCACCAGGCTGGTTGGGCTTGGTCGTGCGCCGCTCGATGTCCTTGAGATCGGGCATGTTCACGTCGCCCCATCGAGCCTGGTCGAGCACCGCCGCCAGATGCGTGTCGCTCTCGAACTTGGTCTTGGCCCCCGACAACTTGCGCCACAGGCCTATCGCAGCAAGGCCACAGACAACGATGCCCGCGCCGAGCATGCCCAGCGCCCAATACAAACGTGTCTTGTCAATCGGATCGGTACCTGACTTGGCCTGCTGCTTCACCGCCGTCACACTGCCATCAACGCGAGCGGTCTGAGCCGCGTTGGCATGGCTGACGAGCGCTGCGGTCAGTGTGTCGAGCACTCGTTCGGTGCGAGTCGCCCCCTCGCCTGCGAGCGCGAGAATCAGTTCGCCCGGCGCACGCTCCTGCACGTCGATGCTCCGCTCGGCAAGCTGCTGAGCGGCCGATGCCGACGAGAGTGTGTCGATACCTACACGCTGGAAACGCTCCGCGGCCATCTGGTGGAACCTGGCATCGTGCAGAATATTTTCGTGGTATGTCTTCCACTCGGCAAGTTCGGCCGTGTTGAGTTCACGACCGCGTCCATCCGCGGTGATGACCGACGTGGCAACAAACGTCGCGGGTGCCAGTTCACGCGCGAGTCCATAGGACAAGCCGCCCAGAATGCCGATGCTGCCGGTGATGCACAAGAAGACCACCGCAACCTTGCTCTTGGCAGCGGCGCTCTGCACGCGCCGCTCGGCGTCGATCACCCGCTCGCGTGCCTGGGCGAGTTCGGCTCGCTGCGAAAGCACTCGCTCGGTCTGCTCGAATCGCTTGCGAAGTGCTTCGCTGCCCTTGCGAATCTTGTCGGTCTGGTCGCGCATCATCGAGCGGGCCAGAAGCAATCGCTGGCGATGGCGCTCCATCGATTCGGGCGTGCGCCACGTGCCCAGGACGTATCCGCCATCCTCGTTGTGCGAGCGTAGACGGATTTCGAGGGCAACCACGCGCGACATGGCGTCAGACAGTTGATGCTCAGTGGTCTGGAGATGCTCCGTGAGTTCTTGCTTGGCTTCCGCATCCTCCCGCAATCGCATGCGTAAGTCTGCGAATGCCTGCTCGCCCTGTTCAACGCCCGTTTCTCCAGCGAGCCTCGCGATCTGGGTGGACAACTTCGCCGATTCGCTCCGCTCAACACCCCACAACTGCTCGTACTCCTGCAGCGCGCCTGTCAGTTCTCGCACAAGTGTGCCCCGATGTGTTCGTTCAGATTCAAACTGACGCTGCCATTCGAGCACCGCCGTCTCGCCCTGCGATGTGGTTGCCTGGGCATCGGCGATCACCTGCTCGACTCGGGCACGTGTCTCACGATCAAGGCGTTCACATTCATCGTCGATGGCCTTGCGAGCTTGATCTCGCACAAGGTTCAGTTCATGCTCATAGAGATCGCGCAGATCTCGCTCGCGCTGTTCCATTTGCGCCGCAGCCTGCCCCGCTTGCAGCGCGAGCTGCGCCGCCAGCTGCTCGGTGTGCTGTGCATGCAGTTTCGCCGACACTTCCTTCTGCGTCTGACTGCTCGCCTCGACGCGGGCCTGAGCAGCCGCTTGATCCACAGCCTGCGCGATCGCCTGCTGCATCCGTTGCTGTGCAGCCGCCTCCCACTTCTTCTGCTCGCTGTTCAGGCGCTGCTGACTTTCCGCCAGCATTTGTGCCTGCACGTTCTCGATCTCGCGCTGCAACTCTTCGCTCATTTCCTCGCGAAGACGCTTCTCGAGCGCCGCCGCGGATGCACTGCTCGCCTCCGCTATGGCCTGGCCCATTCGCTCGCTGCTGCGTCGATCGGCCTGACGACGTTCTTCCGCGAAGGCCAATCGCTGCTGCTCGCGAGCACGCTCAAATTCCTCCGCCATCTCATCGCGTGACTTCTTGAGTGCATTCTGCAACTCTCTCTCGTACTTTGCCGCGAGATCCTGCGCAACACTGGCAGCGGCTTTTTCTGCCTGAAGGCGAGCGTCACGCTCATCGTCCAACTCGGCGCGCAGTTCTGCAATCCGCGTCTCTTGCTCTTCGCAGCGATTGGACTCGTGCTCAACGGCTGCCGCATGCCGAGCCACTTGCTCTCGGAGGGTCGCGAGGCTCTGTCGTTCATTCGCCAGTTCCCGCTCAAACGCCTCGCAGCGTGCTCGCGCTTCCTGCGAATTGGCTCGCTCTGTGTCGATGTCGGTGCGTGCCTCGATCAAGGCTTGCTCGATGCCATCCCGGCGAGATTCGACCTGGCTGAGCGAGGCCCGCGCTTCCTGCAACTGCTCCTCGCGCTGCTGGAGTTGGTTTCGCCCGGATTCCAGGGCCCGCTCCCGATCTCCAATTGACTGCTGAAGTTCGCCAATGCGCTGCTCGCGCGTCGCCAGTTGCTTCTGCATCTGCACTTGCTGTTCTTCCAGGCCTCGCTCGCGCAGCACAACCGACTTTTCACGCTCGTCCAGTACTCGCTTCAGTTCGTTCAGGGCAGCATGCTGGGCATCCGCATCCTGGCGAGCCTTGGCCACCTGCGCTTCTGCCTGCTCTATTGCGCGACCTTGCTCCGCCAGTACCTTGGCTCGCTTGTCAAGTTCACGCGATTGCTCCCCGACTTTTTCCATCTCGCGCTGGGTTTGGGCCCGCTCCTGCGCAACCAACTGCAAGGCAGCCTGCTTGGCCTCTTCGGTCTGCCGCTTGGACTCCGCGTTAGCTCGGGCGACCTCATCGAGTTGATTGGCCCGGGCACGCAGGTTCAGTTCGCGCTCTTCCAGTTCAGTCCGCGCCGTCTCGAGGGCGTGTACCTGCTCGTTGAATCGCTCGCGCAACTCGGTCAGCTCCCGTCCCTTCTCCTCGATCTCGGCATCTCGCGTGACCAGTTCATCTTCACGCTCACGCAGACGGTTCTGCAATGCCTGACGCTCTGCGTACAACTTGCGAAGTGCGTCCAATCCTGTCTCAAACTCGCTCAGCACGCGGAGCACTTCCTCGCCACCCGGCTGGTTGGGGGCGATGCCCTCAGAAGTTTGTTCGATGTCAGACTTGCTGGTCTTGTGGCGATCTTGCGAAGCCATAGCGCGGTACTCCACCGTTCTTGTGCGGGCCGTTGCAGTTTGATCCGATCGCGACGCACGTCGCAACCGGCTCGATTCGTTCCCGGTCTTCATCGACGCATCCAAGACCGGTCTGGACCGTGCGTTCCTGCGCGTCCCAAAATCGCAGATCGCGCAGGAGGCACAACCGGTGTGGACGGGGCGTGCGACGGGCTGGATTCGGTTATCCGACCGGTCCACAATCATCTATGGCAACCTTTCTGCTCAAGACCGAACCAGGCGAATACGCGTATACCGATTTGGTCCGCGAGGAACGCGCGACGTGGACGGGCGTTGCAAATGCGCAAGCATTAGCCACGCTGCGAACCATGCGCAAAGGCGATCAAGCGTTCATCTATCACACCGACGACGAGAAAGCCATTGTCGGGCTGGCCAGGGCCCTGGGTGATCCATTCGAGGATCCCAAGCAGCCAGGCAAGACTGAAAAAGGCGAGCCAAAGCACGCTGTAATTGACCTCGCTCCAGTGCGTGCTGTGAAAGTGCCGGTCACACTCAAGGCCATCAAGGCGGATGAGAGATTTACTGCGTTCGCATTGGTGAAGCAATCGCGACTCAGCGTGATGCTTGTGCCAGCAGAACTCGACCTGCTCATTCGAAGGATGGCGGGATTGTGAGTCGACCTGCATACTGATCGAGGCGGGGCAAGTCCTCATCTGGTCAACAACCCTTGTGCGTGTACTTGCCCTATTCAGGCATTATCAACCCTATTGTGCATGGTGTTTACAGGCCTCATCGAGCATCTTGGTACGCTCATCGACGCGAAGCCCACGAAAACGGGCGTGAGGCTGCTCATCCAGCCGCAAACCTGGCCCTATCAGCCCACGCTGGGCGAATCCATCTCAGTGGATGGATGCTGCCTCACGCTCGCCGTAGACCCGTCGGAGTACAAGGCATGCTTCGCGTTTGATGTGATCCCTGAATCGCTGGCGAAGACGACGATGGGTTCGCTAGCGCCCGGGCAGCGTGTTCATCTCGAATCATCGGCGACTCTGGCCACGTTGCTAGGGGGGCACCTGGTGCAAGGGCATGTCGATGGTGTTGGGCGAGTCGTGAATGTTCAGCGCGAAGACCAATGGCGGGTCCGGATCGCTCCGCCTGCGGAGTTGATGGCCTACTTGGTGCCCAAGGGCAGCGTCTGTGTGAAGGGCGTCTCGCTGACAATCGCAGCGTTGGATGTAACGCAGGCATGGTTTGAGGTTGCGTTGATTCCGACAACGCTCTCCAAGACAACACTGGGCGAACTTGATGTGGGCCATCAGGTCAACCTCGAATGTGACTCAATCGCCAAGACAGTGGTGCACTACCTTCGCCACTTTCAGGGTCGATGACTCACGAGAGCCATAAGTTCGCTAGCACGATTACTTATCGCAGTACCATAGTCGCAGGGTCAGTGATCCAACCCTCTACCTCGCAAGCCCTGGCTGCAATTCCAAATCCAGCCTCGCGCCGCATCCAAGCCCACGATGCCTGCACACAGCAGAGCACGCTGTCGAGCGCATCGCCGTCCTCATCTGTCAACAGCACATCACGCTCCCCAGCAGTCGCAAGCGTGCATCGCATCGCATACTTGCTCTGCAGCCGATCATCCCCATGCTCGCCCAGCAACCTGCTCAACAACAGTTCACGAACGCGACCTCGTTCCAGTCTCGCCGCACCATCATTGCCACCTTTGTACGACAAACGCCCCACCATTGCCCGCGCGACCAGCGCCGGATATCCTTCGATCGCAACGCGATCACTGCTCGATTCGCGACAGGGCACAACTCGCCAGTCCGTGCGAGCTAACCGAGGCGCACATTGATAGAACATCTTGCCAACGGGCGGACGGACGATGTTAATAGGCGACGCCGCGCCCGCTAGCAGATCACACTCGCGAAGCGGGTGCTTGCTGCCCTCGGGCTGGAGCGTACGAAATCGAACGATCAACTGCTCAAAGCCGCGATCGCCCATCGCCCGGATCGATTCGATCATCGTTTCCCAGCGATCAGGCAAGCGAGCCCACTCCTGGAAGACCATCGGAAGGCCAAAGGGTGCATCGATGGCGAGCACGCATGGCCCCAACGCGTCGGCGAGTAAGGTTTCAAACGCCAGAAACGACGTGTGACGCTCGACGCGATCAACGCACAATACTGGCAGGCTCGACCCCGTGGTCAGGCTGGCATGCGCGATCCACAATGGCTGGACGCGGCTGGGCGAACTCGTGAAGTCGATGCCAAGAATCCGCATAGTGCTCGCTCGAAATCAAAGGCGACGACGCAGCACAGCCAGGCACAGCACGCCAGGCACAATCATGCCCGATGGTGCGGGGATGACCAACCATTCAAGGCTTCCGATCACTTCGCGCAGCGTGATCTCCGCCGCCTGCCTTCCCACCTGCACGTTCAGATTCTGACCAACATGAATATGGCCGGACATCATCAGAGCGAATGGGTTGGTCGGGTCGTTGTTCGCATCGCGATGACGAGCCGCGAGGAAGGGGAGATAGCCGCTGAGAAAAGAGCCCGCAAAGTCAAACGAATTGGGATTCTGCGGGTTGTACGCAGCAACAAAGGGATCAATCTGCGTCGACGTGAACGCGGCATCAACAGCGTTCACCACTCGCTGCATGGGAAGATTGGAAACGCGAATGTCGCCCAGCGGAACGTTGGCCACTTCAGTTGGATACCGATTGCCCGCGTAGTCCTGCGTGTATGTCGGTATCGTCCGTCCCGGCACCTGTGTCGTTTCTCCGGGCAATCTAAACCGTGTGTAGGCCGGCTCCATCTCCCAGCCAATCTGCGTATTGGCTCGGCTAAAACTGATCACGGCGACAGGCTTAAGTACGCTCAGGAGACTGTTGAAGTCTGCGAACGTGTCCTGATAGTCCACCTCGAAATCGCCATTGCCCTTGGGGTTGGTCGTGGTCCCGCCCGGAAACTCGGGAAAGTGAGCGTGCAAGTTGAAGCCACGACCTTCCCAGTTTTCACCCGTCCAATGCCCGGGATTCTGCGTCGGACTCGGACTCCATTGGCGCAGCATCTCGTTGGTGGGCGGCCAGTAGCCGGTGATGAGAATGTTACGACCTCGGAACGGCGAACCCTCAACGTTGGGCATGGGCACCAATTGAGCAACAGCAGATCCCGCAATCACACAGGTCAGCAGTAACGCAAACAATGTGCGGAAGTGTGTCATGCTGGAAGAGTACGACCGCACTCACGCTTAGTGCCGTCCTCCGTCCATGGCAAGCCTGATCGCTTCAAGCCCAACCCTCTGCTAGTTGCAGAGGCAAAGCCTGCGAGCCAGGAAAACACCCCACACTATCAGACCAGGAGGGTTGCGGGCTTTTCTAGATAGTTCTTGATGGTGCCCAGATACTGAGCCGCCATCGCGCCATCCACTACACGGTGATCGCTGCTCATGGTCATGCTCATCACCAGGCCCGGCTCCACCTTCCCATTGCGAATGACCGGCTTCTCGATCGCCGCGCCCACTGCGAGGATCGCAACGTTGGGCGGGTTGATGATGGCGTTGAAGTGGCCAACCCCGAACATGCCGAGATTGGAAATCGTGAACGTACTGTCGGACATTTCGTTGGGAGCCAGGCCTTTGGTGCGAGCCTTCTCCGAGAGCGCCTTGGTCTGTGCGGAAATCTGCCGCAGGCCGATCTGGTCGGCGTTGCGTAGCGTCGCCACCACCAGCCCGCCACCCGAGCCATCCTCGCGGACGGGCAGGGCGATGGCAACACCAACGTTGACATCCGCGACATACTCGATGAAGTTGTCAGTCTGGCCCTGCCCACCCTTTGATTGCGCAGGCAGAGCAAGCCAACGAGCGTTGACATACGGATGCTGATGCATCCCGAGCGCACAGGCCTTGACGAGGAAGTCGTTGACGCTCAACTTGACGCCCTGATTGGCCAGTTGCTCGTTAAGTTGGCTGCGCAAAGCCATCAACGCTGACATCTCAACCTCGAAGGTCACTTGATAGTGCGGAATCGTGCTCTTGCTCTCTGCGAGCCGCTGCGCGATCACGCGGCGCATATTCGAAACCGGGATCATTCTGCTCGTGAGCGTCGCGTTGTACGCGGGCAACACCGGAGCGGAAACTCGGGGTGCCGGAGTTGCAGTAGCGGCGGGGGCGGCTGCTGAGAGCGAAGCGTGAGCAGATGTCTGCTCGACAGGGATGGTGCTGCCTCCGCGAGCGAGGACTTCTTCGACATCCTTGCGAACGATGCGACCCGCAGGGCCCGAACCTTGGATGTTGCCCAGGTTCACGCCAGACTCACTGGCGATTTTTTTTGCAAGCGGAGACGCAAAGATGCGTCCGCCATTGGCTCCGGCATGCGAGTGTATCGGTGCATGCAGAGTCGCAGTCCCCGAGGCACCTGCAACGGGTGGGACAGGTGTTCCACTTTTACCCGAACCGTCCGACTGCACAGCCGACACCGCACCACCGGACTTGGCTGTGCTTGCCCCACCAGCAAACTTCGCCTTGATCGCGGCAACATCTTCGCCAGCAGCAGCGATCACAAGCATGAGCGTCCCAACCGCAACCACCTGCCCCTGCGGGACAACGATTGCAGCCACCGTGCCATCATCGAAACTCTGGAGCTCCATGGTGGCCTTGTCGGTCTCAATGTCAGCGATGGTCTCGCCGGTCTTGACCTTCTGACCTTCCTTGATGTTCCACTTGACGATGGTGCCCTGCTGCATGGTGTCGGACAGGCGGGGCATGGTGACTTCGATGGGCATGGGAAGAACCTCAAAGCGGAATGCTCAAAGCTCACATCGGCTTTGTGCGGGACTGGGAATTGGTCTGGATTCGAGTAAAGTTTGGCACCGAGCATCTTCCTGAGTTCGATTATTTCCTGAATCTATGGCTCCAACTGCTCACTGGGGAGCCATAGTCTGACGACGTAGAGTCGAAGCCAGAGTCGGGTTTCATTGAGTTCTTTCACCGCAAAGCACAGGCCCTTTACAATGTCGGCACGACTCATGGCCTCGTCTGATTCGAAAGCGAGCACGCTGATCAATGTGCCCGTCGCGGTCATCTGGTCGCTCAGTCTCCTGGAAACCATGGACTTGTCAGGCACATCTCCAACGTTAATGAAACAATCGCAATCAGTTTCGATCCAACTCAACAAACTCACATGCAACCGTCCAACATCTTTTTTTATTCAGAATTGTCTTTGATGGTTTCCGTTCAAGCCTTGGAAACGACGCCCTTGACAGCCGCCGCAATCCGATCTTTGTTCGGCAAGTACGCATACTCCAGGTTCTTTGCGTATGGCGTGGGCACGTCCTCGGTATTGACGCGAACAGGTTGGTGATCCAGATAGTCAAAGCCTCGCTCGCACACCTGCGTCACGACTTCGCTGGCGACACTCGCGAAAGGCCAGCACTGATCGACGACCACGATCCGTCCCGTCTTCTGAATGCTCCGGATGATGCTGTCGATGTCGAGCGGACGAATCGTGCGCATGTCCAGCACGTCGCACGAGATTCCATCTTTTTCCAGTTCCGCCGCCGCTTCCATGCAGAAGTTCACAGGACGGCCAAAGCTCACCACCGTGCAGTCTTCTCCTTCTCGCGCCAGATACGCCTGCCCAAACGGGATGTAGTACTCCTCCGGCGGCACGTGGGCCTTGTCGCCCAGCATGCGCTCGCTCTCGAGGAAAAAGACCGGGTCGCTCTCTCGCAGCGCAGTCTTCAGCAAACCCTTTGCGTCGTAGGGATTGCTGGGAATCGCGATCTTCATGCCCGGCACATTGCTGTACAAGCCTTCGACGCACCAACTGTGCGTACTGCCAAGCTGCCCACCCGCGCCATCGTTACCACGGAAGACAATCGGACAGCCCCACTGCCCGCCGCTCATGTACAGCATCTTGGGCACGTTGTTCAGAATCTGATCAGCCGCGACCAGGCTGAACGACCAACTCATAAACTCGATGATGGGCTTGAGGCCGTACATCGCGGCACCAACCGCAAGGCCAGCAAAGCCGTTCTCGCTGATGGGCGAGTCGATGATCCGCTTAGGGCCAAACTCTTCGAGCATTCCCTGTGAAATTTTGTACGCGCCGCTGTACTGTGCCACTTCCTCGCCCATGAGGAACAAGCGAAGATCGCGTCGCATCTCCTCGCTCATGGCCTCGCGGAGTGCTTCGCGGAACTGAATCACGCGATCACCAGTCCGGCTGGGCAGCGGTTGGCTGAAAAGATCTGCATGGGGAAGAGACGGCGGGAATTCGAGCACGGGGCTGGTGGCTGGCATGGGTGATTGGGGTTCAGGTGTGGCTGGCTGGCACGTACACTTGCATGTCTCACGGATCGAAACTGATTACGAATTGAGCCAAACAAAGCCCAATAATCACTTCGCATCCGCACGCGGCAATACTAGCAGTTTCCCAGAGTGCTTGCAGGTGTCACGACCCAGTAGAATCCACCGAACTGTCTCGCGTCAGCAAGTCCCTGCAGCCCTAGCACCCCCAGCACCCCCAGCACCCCCAGCACCCTTAGTACACCCTACTCGCCCTGCCCGCTTGCTTCCCGAACGGTTCCCGCTATCATCTAGGCCCGTCCCGTCGCAGCGTCCGCTCGCGATCGTTGGCAGGGTAGCGACGGAGTTTCACGAACCATGTACGCGATCATCGAAGAATCCGGCAGCCAGCGCAAGGTTATTCAGGGCGAAGAGTTCTTTGTCGACCTGCTCAGTGATGGGCAAGCCCAGGCTGGCAAGAGCGTGACCTTTGACCGCGTCCTCGTCGTCGGTGCCGAAGGCGGCAACGCCAAGTTCGGCGTTCCGTATGTCACTGGCGCAACTGTGACCGCTGAAATTCTCGAGCCCGTCGTCCTGGGCGACAAACTCTACATCCAGAAGTTCCAAGCCAAGAAGACCTGGCGCAAGAAGACCGGCCACCGCCAGCGCTACACCAAACTCAAGGTCACGGCGATCAAGGCCTGAGTGATCAAACCTGAGTTGAGACTTTGCTCAACTCATTGAATTCAAACACAACCCCGCGCTCTAGCGGGGTTGTTTGTTTTCAATTGCTTCACTCGCGCTTCACTAGCCCGCACAATCGCTACACCCCTACCACCCATCACGGCTACTTCGCTAGGTTTGTAGCCCCTCCCGTCGCAAGCCGATACACTAGAAGCCCCGACGCCATGCGGTTGTGTCATGCCGTGCGCGTTGGGCAAGGAGCCTTCCATGGCCAAGGGTAAAGACGGCGAGCAGTTGCCTCCCAACAACAGTCCCAGCGCGAGCGCAGTGGCTGGCGCTGCTGGCAACGATCAGGGCTTCAAGGGCCGGAAGGTGACGACGTGCTCATTCTGCGGCAAGACCAGCCGCGAAGTTGGGCCCATGGTTGAAGGACCGGGCAGCGTCTACATCTGCTCGAACTGCACCGACCTGTGCCAGAATATTTTCAAGCAGGAACGCCGTCGCGTTTCCAGCGCCACCGCCTGGCTGCGCGAAGTCCCCGCACCACGCCAGATGAAGGAGTTCCTCGATCAATACGTGATTGGCCAGGACATGGCCAAGAAGAGCCTCTCGGTCGCGGTCCACAACCACTACAAGCGCCTCCTCCACCTTGAATCAGAGAGCGCTGGCAACATCGAGATCGATAAGAGCAACATCCTGATGATCGGGCCCACGGGCAGCGGCAAGACCCTGCTCGCCAAGAGCCTGGCCCGCATGCTCAAGGTGCCCTTCGCCATTGGCGATGCCACCACCCTGACCGAGGCGGGCTACGTCGGCGAAGATGTCGAGAATCTGATATTGAAACTCCTCCAGAGCGCGGACTTTGATCTCGAAGCTGCACAGCGCGGCATCATCTACATCGACGAGATCGACAAGATCGGCAAGACCTCCAACAACGTCAGCATCACCCGCGATGTCTCGGGCGAAGGCGTGCAGCAGAGCCTCCTCAAGATGCTCGAAGGCACCGTCAGCAATGTCCCGCCCCAGGGCGGCCGCAAGCACCCCGAGCAGCAGTACATCCAGGTCGACACCACCAACATCCTCTTCATCTGCGCGGGCACCTTTGTTGGCCTCGAAGAGATCATCCGTCGCCGCCTGGGCCAGACAAAGATTGGCTTCAAGACCCCCGCCCCTTCTCACGCACTTTCCAGCACGCCAACCAACGAAGACGACGAGACGGCGATCCTCTACCAGCAGGTCACCGCCGACGACCTTATCGAGTTTGGCATGATCCCCGAGTTTGTCGGCCGCCTGCCCGTGCTCGCCCCGCTCACGCCCCTCAGCATCGAGGCGATGATCAACATCCTGACCGAGCCCAAGAATGCGCTTATCAAGCAATACTCGCATCTCTTCAACGTCGAAGGTGCCAAACTCACCTACACCGCCGGTGCCATGCGCATCATCGCGGAGCGGGCCGCGGCCCGCGAAACCGGCGCTCGCGCCTTGCGCAGTGTCATGGAAGAGATCATGCTTCCCCTGATGTATGAACTGCCCGACCACGACAACACCGGCATCGAGTACATCATTGATGAGCAAGCCGTGCGTTCCAAGACCGCATTGAGCCAACTTCGTATGCGTCGCAAGGAAAGCGCCTAAGCCGCGATTCCCAGCCACATCCTCAGCATGCACACCATCAGCCTGGGACAAACTACCGTTGTCCCAGGCTGGCTTCATTTCAGACACAACACATCTTCTGGCTTGTGGGGCTTGCTTTGTCCACCCTACAACCAATTGGCCCAGCCGGCCAGCACCACCCCAGGAATCTGGACACGCAGGGCGGATGGGTCTGGGTTGGTCGTTGCCACGCGGGAATCAGGGCCAGCGACACTCGATAGTAGAAATACTTGCCGCTTTCCTTGACAAAGCCCCACCATGCTGCACCTTGTTTTTTGGTGGGACAAGGCGCTCTCCATCCTGAAATCAATGCAGTCGTCTTCAAACTCAACACTCGACCACAACAAAGCGTGACCGCGCAAGGGATTGAAAAGTTTTACTTCCTGCGCGGCTCACCCCTCCTTGTCCCATCCGCCGCAACGGATCTGCCTACCACGCCTTCGTTTCTGTTGGAGGCACGCAAGTAGCGGGACCAGTCGAGTTGGTTGACTTCGGCACTGGAACATCGCCACCCCAATCCGCACCGACTGAAATCCGGTTTGGCGACGAGAACAAGGACAATATTCAACCCATGCTCTGGTATGGCGGACGAATCGACGAATCTGTTGCGTTGAGCGATTCTGCGATCAAGTCGTCGCTGCAATCCCCCGGCATCTTGTACTTAAAGACAGTCCCTTTGCCGCCTGGGCCGTTGGACTGATCCTGGAGCTTTGAAATGAATTGGTATGCACAGACCGCCAGCATGATTTTCACTCTTCCTTGCTTTGGTCAAGTTTTTTCAAGGACTTGGATTTGATAGCAACTTCAACAACTCGAGTGCCAATGCCATTTCCTCGGATGGACTCACCATAGTTTGTGCATCCATTGGCACATCGGTGGATGGTCGTTCATGGCGGTGGTCATTGAACACTGGTTTGGTGAGATTGGGCACAGCACCAAACGGCCTCATCATGGAACAGGCAAGCGATGTGTCCGGCGACGGTTCTGTTATTGTTGGTTCCATGAATGATGGAAACATTTCTTATGCCTGGCGTTGGACACAGGGAAGCGGAATCAATCAAGTAATGGGTGTTGGCGGCGGCGGATTCGGTCCCTACATCTCCGCCGATGCCTCCACCATCGTCGGTGTCGCCGACACACTCAGCATCTCCGCCATCCGCTGGACTCAAGCAACCGGTGCACAGCCTCTTGGTCCGGTGACGGGATTACCCTTGAGCAATGGTGGCGCCTTCGTCGGCTACGGCGTGTCATCGAACGGGAGTCTGGTCGTCGGTTCAAGCCGTGCCTTGTACTCATTGAGCCCGCCGCTCGAAACAGCCGTTCCTTTCCGCTGGACCCAGCAGACCGGAAGCGTCGGCATTCTCGAGAACGGACAGTTCTACAACCCCCTCAGTGGAACCATTGCCACCGATGTCTCCGCCGATGGCGCGGTGATGGTCGGTATGGTGGGGGTGGGAAGTTACATCTGGACCGCCCAGACCGGCTTTCAATTGCTCACCAGCGCTGTTCCCGCCGCTGGAATCGGTCAGCCACGCATCTCCGGTGATGCCACCACTGTAGTTTACAAGGAAAATCTTTGGACCCTCTCCAGCGGTGTCCGCCCCCTGCGCGATGTCCTCCTCGACGCTGGCTGCGACCTCACGGGCTAGACCAACGTCACCGGAACCGATATCTCCTCCAACGGCCGCTCCCTGTGCGGCTACGGCACCAACCCCCAGGGCCAGAACGAAGCCTGATTCGCCACCATCCCAGCACCTTCCGCAACGATGCTGCTTGGCCTATGCGGCGTAGCCATGGCAACGCGGCGAGGATAGATCACAGGACGGCCCATGAACTGCAAACCCCGTGCGATCCCGGGTTTGGCTGTCCGAAAACCAGGCCCCCGAAACCCCCCGACCCGCCCGTGCGTATTCCTGTTCAGCCGCATACTTCTTCCCAGCGGTTGGCCTCCGCGCGTCGTTGCATCGTGTCGATAACACCAGTTCAATAACCTAACCGCTGTGTGCCTGTTCGGGAATCACTATGCCCACACTCGACCCATATCGCCGCGCAAGAGTGCTGATTGCCCTCGCTGGCCTCGCCTCAGTCACATCGACCGCATCGTCGGTCCGCGCCGATGTCGTGCAACCTGTTGGGGGCACGCTCTCCCTGCGCGTGGGCGAAGTGCGCACCGCCGCGCTGCCGGACCTCCTGCAAGCCGATGCAGCGTTAACACAACTGTCGTACGTGATCGTGCTGCGCGACCCGATGACAGCAGCCGCTCGTGCTGCCCTCGTGAACGCAGGCGTGCAGGTGCTCGACTACCTTCCCACCAACGCCTTCCTCGCTGATCTCCGCGCCACCACGCCCGCCCGCCTCCGCGCAAGCGGCCTGGTCGCATCCGTCCACGCCTGGCAGGATGCCTGGAAAGTCGCGCCCGAACTCCTCGCCGCC
>Ga0163146_10003353_pt1 | contig 20432 bp, 14 predicted proteins | sample OliLakLV19MP7G1_FD_148648 | JGI IMG/M metagenome (GOLD analysis project Ga0163146, IMG submission 148648) | Freshwater microbial mat bacterial communities from Lake Vanda, McMurdo Dry Valleys, Antarctica - Oligotrophic Lake LV.19.MP7.G1 | ecosystem: Environmental > Aquatic > Freshwater > Lake >...
TTGAAACAAACGTTCGACCTCTCCGAGGTCGGGAATTAAGGTCAACCCGATGCATTTCTACAAACCTTTGACCTCTCCGAGGTCGGAAATCATAAGTATTTAGGGGCGGCTGGATAGTTACGAAAACAAAAAGGCCAATAAATTTCAGGCCGTGTTAAAATATTTACTGATTCAAATACATCATTTTCACCTCATAAGCGCCATTCACCACCACTTTTTCACCTTCCCCGATGCCCTTTAAAATCAAAGTCCGCGTGCCGTCGTCTTCGCCGATCTGCACATAGGCTAATTCATATTCCTCTGGGCCGTGTTTTAAAAATACGGCTGTTTTGCCATTGATTTCGGTCAGCGCGGAGTTGGGCACCGTGATTTGACGCGAGGAACTGTTGTCTAAGGCTTTTACCGTGACAAACTCCCCGATTTTGAATTCCCCGCGCGGGTTGTCCATCTCAAACAGTACCCGCTGGCTTTGGTTGCCTGGGTTCATGTTCTGCGCCTGCGAAATCAGCCTCACTTCGGCGCTTTTGTGGTCGTCGGTGGAGCAGGTGACCAAAAATTTGTTGCCGGCATGAACCACCGGCGCATCCCGGTCGTATACCTGCGCCTCCACGTATACCTTGCTGAGGTTGGTGATGGTGAACAAGGTTTGCCCGGCCACAACCTCCGCACCGGGAGTGAGGGTAAAGGTGCCGAGGATTCCATCAATTGGAGCAGTTAAGGTTATGGTTCGTCCATTGGCTGCTGTATTCGCGCCAAGCGCTTTACTTTTCAGCGTTTGCAACTCAGCCAAAGCCGCATTGTAATTCGCTTCGGCAGCCTGAACATCACGTCCCGCAGCAATGTCTTCGATCTTTTTCAACCGCTCGTATTCCCGTTTTGTAGCCGTAACCCGCGTTTTTGCCGTTTCGATCTGCACCGCTAAGCCGCTGTTGTTGGCAGCGATGTCAACCTGATCGGGCGTGCTCACAGTTTGTTGCAGCACCGCCAGGGTCTGTCCGGCGCGCACCGTTTGGCCTACGCGCGCACTGACTTTTGAGAGGCGTCCACTTTGCGGGGCAACGACCACGCCCAGGCCACCGGAAGCCGGAACAATGGTGCCGAACATTGTGGTTGCCGACTGGTAATCGCCGATCGCGATGGGTTGGGTCAGGATTTCAAACAGAAATTGTGTTTCTTTTGGCGCATAAACGGATTTGCCATAACCACCGCCGCCCTCTTTAGGCCCATGTTCTTCTCCATCATGTGCAAAAACCGGACTCCAGTTTGGCGCTGAAAACCAGGCGCTTACCAAAAGTAATGCCACCGTCAAAACCCGACTGCGACGGCGACTGACAAACCACACCACCAAGCCACCCAGCAATAGGCCGCCGACAAACCATAGCCAGGAACCAATCGGTTCTTCGTTTTCGTGCGCGTCAGCTTTCACAGCCGTTGTGAGTTTTTTGCCTACTTCAACCCCCGGCACGCCAATAAGGTCGGCGCCGTTCGGGTGATTGACCTGCACATTGAGGGTATACGCTTTGTTTTCAGGAAAAGTGGCATGCAACTCATATACGCCCGGTGCATACGGCTCTACTTCAAACACCAATTGAGGGTTTTCCAAAGTACTGATTTTAAGTTCCGCTTTATCAATTGGTCGGTTGCTTTTGTAATCTGCTACATACAACATAAAATGCGCCTCTGCCCCCGCAATGAGTTCTGGGTAATAAAGCGTCAATTCGTAGCGGTCAGACTGGCCATACTGGGTGAAGTGGTCGTTTGCCACGCCGGGGTCTGATGGAATTTCGTCGCCGTGTGCAACAACAATTCCAGGTAACAAGGCAAGGAATAGGGCAAGACCGAATATCCGGGAGCAAAAAATGAGCGACTTCATAATCTTTGGTTTTATCAAATTGATAATCATCGTTTTAAATTATTGTCCTGCAAGGTACAGGCGTTGAATACGAGCTGTTTCAAAAGCCTGTATCTGAACCGCGTATTCGCGCTGAATGGCAAAAGCTTCGTCGAGCGTCTTCAGAAAAGTGACATAATCGGTTTGCCCGGCGTCGCGCATCCGCAGCACGGCAGAAATCAAGGCTCGGCTGCGCGGTAAAGCTTCCTGCTCGTAATAACGTACAAATCCGAGCGCCGTAAGCGCATCGGTATCGGTTCGCTGAAGCTGGAGTGCTACCGTCTGGCTTTGCGCTGCTGCGCGGGCAGCGGCAGCCTGGCTTTCGGCTTTGGCCACATTAACCCCGGCGCGGTATTGCCCCACCCACAAAGGCAGGCCAATGCTGGCGCGGAAACGGTAATCCATCGGAGTTTCCCGTTCTCCCTGATTCATATAACCAATCGAAAAATTGGGCAAAGCTTTGCTTTTAGCCAAAGCTACTTGCCGTTCCGCAACTTGCACGGCTTGTTGTTCATACAAAAGCGCCGGATTTGCGCCCGAGCCTGAGATGCCTCCCAAACCGGTCGTATCGGGGCGAAGCGGCAACAGCGCATCCCAATCAGCTAAACCGGTCAGGGTCTTCAATTGCCCGGTTGCTGTCAAAGCCAACAGTTCGGCAGCGCGCCATTCCTGAGCAACCTTACCCGCTTCGTTCTCAACTAATGTTTTTTGTAAAAAATCAATCTCCCCGGCATCAAATTGGCGGTGCGCTGCAACGGCAATGGCCTGATACAAGCTATCCCGCGTCCTCCATTGGCGACTTTGGTAGTCCGCAACCTGTGCATCCAAATATATGGTGCGCACGGTATAGCGCAGGTCATTTTCGTTGATGCGTTGTCCGGCCAGGGCAAGGGCAGTTTCTGCTTTTGCAACCTGCTTCTGCCGGGCGTATACGGTCGGAAATTCAAAAGACTGCAAAACGCCAACCACATAAAATTGGCCAGTTGGGCTTTCTGCGTTCACTTCCGGGTTGGGCAGGTTGACCGCCGCTTTTTCTGCATATTTCTTAGCCTGCACTTCAAAAGCAGCCGCTTTTACGAGTGGATGGTTTTGCAGCGCGGCGCGGATGGCGGCATCCGGGGCAATCGTATTTTGTGCTCCTGCCACCCCTGGCAAAGCAATGGTTATCAATATTTTAAGCAATATTCGCATCTTCAAAAAGGAGTTTGAATGTTTATAATTTCGGGTTTGTTTTCGTTGTGCCGATGTGTTCGTCGTGTGAAACCTTATTCCTCTTTGTCGTGCGAAACCAATACTTCCCGCCGTTGCGCAAAATACCCTTCCACCGCCTGCTTCCCCCACACCCAAAACACAGTTGGTGTCACCACCATGTCCAGCAAGGTAGAAGACAGGAGGCCACCCAGAATTACCGTTGCTACCGGGTATAAAATCTCCTTCCCGGCTGCCTGTGCGTCCAAAGTCAGCGGGATCAGGGCTAAGGCTGCCACCAAAGCCGTCATCAACACGGGCACAAGCCGTTCGAGGGATCCGCGTATAATCATCTGTTTATCAAATTGCTCTCCTTCATGTTCCATCAGGTGCAAGTAGTGGGAAATCATCATAATTCCATTGCGGGAAGCAATACCCGTCAGGGTAATAAAGCCTACCAGTGTTGCGACAGAAAAGGTGCCTCCGGTAATCCAAACGGCTGCCACGCTGCCAATCAGCGCCAGCGGGATATTGAACATTACCTGCACCACAATGCGCCAGGAACGAAAATGGGAAAACAACACCAAAAATATGCCCAGCAATACAAAAATGCCCAGGATGCCGATGAGTCGGGATGCGTCTTTTTGCGCCTCAAACTGGCCGCCATACTGGAGGAAATATCCCTGTGGCATGGTGATGTTTTCGCGCACCGCTGTTTGAATTTCGGCCACCGTGCTGCCGAGGTCGCGCCCCTGCACGTTGCAGGAGACGACAATGCGCCGTTGGCTGTTTTCGTGGCTCACCGAGTTGATGCCTTTTTCATACTCAATGTGTGCAACGCTTCCGAGTGGGATGAGCAGACCCTCCGGTGTATGGATTTGGGTGTTTCGGATATTTTCAAGGTTTTCGCGGTCTTCCGCCACAGCGCGCAGCAGCAGGTCGAACGTTTTTTGGCCGTCCAGGATTTGTGAAATAACTTTGCCTCCGTACAACACCTCCAAGTCGCGGGCTACTTCGCCGGTTTGCATGCCGTAGCGTTGCAGTGCTGCGCGATCCAACCGGATGGTCAGTTGGGGAACCAGCACCTGCCGTTCCACCTGCACGTCTACCGCGCCGGGCACGGTTTCTATGGTTTCTTTTATTTGTCCGGCTAATGCCCGGATTTCGGCCAGGTCTTCGCCAAAAACTTTGATCGCCACCTGTGCCCGCACCCCGGAAAGCAGGTGGTCGAGGCGGTGAGAAATCGGCTGCCCAATGCTCACCGACACCCCGGCAAGGTTGGAAAGTTGCTTGCGGATGTCAGCGACGACTTCCGTGCGGGATCTGGCGTCTTCGCGCAATTCCACTTCCACTTCTGAGTTACTGACCGGCTCCACGTGCTCATCCAATTCGGCGCGGCCTGTGCGTCGGGCGGTATACAACACATCCGGCACCCGCAAAATCAGTTTTTCAGCCACCGTACCAATTTTGTTGCTTTCCTCCAGCGAGGTTCCGGCCGGGGCGTAGAGGTTGACCGTAAAACTGCCCTCGTTGAACGGGGGCAAAAACTCTGTGCCAAAGCGCGTGATCATAAAAACCGCGCCAATAACTAAGGCAAGGGCTGAGCCAATGACCACCCGCGAGTTTGCAAGACCAAAATTCAGGAGTTTCAAGTCCTGTCGTTTTAGCCAGCGCACGAGGGCGGATTCGCCCACTTCCTTTCGGAGAACGGAGGGAGCCAACAAATAACTGCACAGCGCTGGCGTAACCGTCAGCGACACCAACAGCGATGCCAAAATCGAGGTAATGTAAGCGATGCCAAGCGGAGCAAAAATGCGCCCTTCGATGCCCTGCAACTGAAATAAAGGCAGGAACACCAGCACCACAATGATGGTGGCATAGACAATGGAATTTCGTATTTCCCTTGATGCGTCATAAACAACCTGTAGGGCAGGTTTGGGACTCCCGTTTTCTTTGTTTTCCCGCAATCGCCGGAACACGTTTTCCACATCCACAATGGCGTCATCCACCAATTCGCCGATGGCAATGGCAAGGCCGCCAAGGGTCAGGGTATTGATGGAAATATCAAACCATTTGAATACCAAAGCCGTGATGACCAATGATAATGGGATTGCGGTCAGGGTAATCAGCGTGGTCCGAAAATTAAGGAGGAACAAAAACAGTACAATAACCACGAGAATGAAGCCATCGCGCAAGGCGTGTTCCACATTGGTCAGCGCGTTTTGGATGAAGTTTTTTTGCTGAAAAACCTTTGCATTCAGGCGCACATCGGGCGGGAGCGAAGGTTGCAGTTCCGTTAAAGCTTTTTCGATCTCGTCGGTCAGGGTTACCGTATTGGCACCAGGTTGTTTTTCGACGGTTAAAATAACAGCTGGCTTCGCGTTGACGCTGGCATCTCCGCGTTTGATCGCCGCACCAAACTGCACATCGGCTACCTGACTCAATAAAACAGGCGATCCTTCGCGGTTGACCACAACGGTTCGTTGCAGGTCTTCCAGGTTTTTGGCGCGCCCCAACACGGAAATGAGGACTTCCGAACCATAGCGGTTGAAAAAACTGCCGCTGGTATTTAGGTTGGCATTTTCCAAAGCACGGTCTAAGTCTTCGAGCGTCAGGCTGTACTGCTTCAGTTTCGCGCTGCTGACCAACACCTGATATTGCAGCCGATCGCCGCCAATGGGAATCACCTGCGCCACCCCTTTAATCGCCAGCAGCCTGCGTCGGATGGTAAAATCAGCTAAGGTGCGCAAATCCGACGCCGAGCTGAGGGTTTGTCCGGATGCGCTGTCTGCTTCGGCGGTCACCCCAACGAGCATAATCTGACCCATCACCGATGAAATCGGCCCCATCACCGGGGTAATACCCGCTGGCATTGGCACCGTTGTTAATTTTTCGGCTACCAATTGGCGGGCACGGAACACATCTACCTCCCAGCCAAATTCGACAAACACCAGCCCAATGCCCCGCGAAGAGGAGCTGCGCACGACCTCCACGCCGGGCGACCCGTTCAGGGCCGTTTCAATAGGCAGCACAGCTTGTACCTCAATTTCTTCGGGCGACATTCCGCCAGCTTCCAAAAAAACCGTCACGCGGGGTCGGTTGAGGTCGGGCAGTACGTCAACCGGCAGGTTTATGACCGTCCAGGTTCCCCAAACCATCAGGAGCGCAGCGGCAGCCACCACAAAAAGGCGGTTTTGGAGCGAAAATTTTATCAGGGCATTGAGCATAGAATCGTGGTATTTATTCTGAGTGCTGAGGTTTTGTGGTAAGGGTATGAGGCAAAAGGCAAATTGGCAAATTGGCAAAAGGCAAGTGGGCGAATTGCGTGTTTGCCAATTTGCCCTTCGCCCACTTGCCCCTTGCCTTTTGCCGCTTCACTTCGTGCTACTCCGTATCTGTGCAGGATTTAGTACCTCCTGCAGTGCCAGTACGGTCATACTTGCAGCACCCGTGCAGTTTGTTGTACGCCTCGTCGTCTGCTTTGTAGCCGGCATTGTCGTATCCAGCCTGCGCAATAGCCTTTTGAATGGCGTCTGTCGAAGTTTTTTTCGCGTTGAAGCTCACCTTGAGTATATCGGCTTTTACATCCCATTCGGCAGTGGCTGCACCGGCACCAAGCGCAGCTTTTTCAATTATTTTTTCGCACATGCCGCAATTGCCCAGTACTGCAAACTCGGCTGTTTCTAACTTTTCACTCACTGTTGCTGCTTTTTTGTTCACGGCAGACGCAGCGGGTGGCACAGGTGATTCTTGTGCCATAAGAACGGGGCTTATGAAAGCCATCAGACAAAAAATTATGAGATTTTTCATGTTTCTAAAATTGAAAGTGAATAAAAAATGGTGTTTTTTCACCTAAACTTACTGGACATTTTTGACACGTTGACACGTCTACTAAACTTTCAAAGTTTAGTAGACGTAGTAGCAACCTGGTTTTAATTAGTGCCCGGAATGGTCGTCCCCTTCACCGTGTTCGTGGTCGTGCCCTTGGTGTTCATCCTTACCCACTGTGACCGTCAATACGAAATCGGCTGTATGCACTTTCCCGGCGGTTTGAAATTGCAGCCAGCCACGATAGGTACCAGACTCGGAAAAGGTGGTGTGGATGTCTAATTTGCCATCTTCAACAGAAGGATGCGTATGGACAAAGGCTTTTGAGTTGACCTCTACCAGAACTAAGTGCGCTTTTTCACCCAGGTAGTTTTCAAAAGTAGCGGGGTCAACCGCTTTACCTCCTTGTGTGATCGTTACCGGAATGTGCTGTTGGCTGCCGGTTTTAAAACCTGAGCTGCCATGTCCTGCTTCCATAGTCAGCTTATATCCATCCACCGTTGTAGTCATCTTCGGCTGGGCGTAAGCTACAGTTTTGGCAGGCGTACCGGCTACGTTAAGCTCCATTTTGTTGACCTGATTCAGCGCGCTGATGGGTTTGTAATCGGCAAAAGCCCAGTATTTTCCACCCGCATCGAAGCGCGTTTCGTTGTGTCCTCGGCCATTGGTGAAGCTTTCGCCTTTGCTCAGCACTTTGATCTCATAGGCACCACTCGCCTGGTATTCCGGGTGGATGTGATCAAACCAGGAGAGGTCGTCGCTCACTAAGATCAGGTGCATTTTTTTCTCATGCACAAGATCCAGCGGAACAGGCGCGCTTTCATTGCCTTTGATTTTGGGAGTAAAGGATAGCATCCCCGGTTTTCCGGCTTCCAATTGTGCCGGATTGGCCACAAATGCCGTAAAATATTCGGCGGAATTGCCTGCAACCTCCGCTTTCATTACTTCCAGGTTCATGTTACAAACCGGGCAAGTGCCGGGCTGGTCGTAGGTTTTGCCCTTTTCGCAGTTCATCGGGCAGATGTATTTCGTGCCAGACGCAGCGATTGCGGTAGTTTGTTCGGATGGCTTGTTGTTGCAGGCCGAAAATACGGTGAGCAACAGTGCGAACACAAAGCTCGCAGCAAGGATATTCTTCATAATACTTGAATTTACGTTTCGACTCTGCCCATTTCAACGCTGCTCGTTCCGACGCTGCTCAACGAACGGATTCAAAGCCCCGTTCAGCGAACGGAACAGCTTACGCAATAGCAAAGCATAGCAACGTGCAAAGGCGATACAGATAATGAAAAAATGAAATTAGCAGTGAAAAAGACATACGTCAGGCTGACGTTGGATTACGCGTTCAGTCGAGGCGGTTGCCAAATGGGTAAGTAAACTTCTTCCGGCATGTGCTGCGCAAAGTAGAAGGCCTGCCGCAGGGTAGCGTCGCTGGTAACGGAAAGGGGAAACGGAATTTCTGCAAGCACGACGACGGTGTGGCCGCCCGGTAAAGCGCCGCAAGGACAGGTACACCCTTTGCCACAGCAACCTCCCTCTTGGTCGGGACATTTTTGGCCGGGATGATTTTCTTCACAAGCGTGGGTTTCTTCCTCGCAATGAGCCGGTTCTTCAGCGGGTTTTCCTTTGCAGCACATTTTTTCGGGCACCCCTGCTTCAACTTCAGCGGATTCCGCGGCAGTGTTTTGGCCGCACGCCAGAAGCCTGTCTACCGGCATAGCCGTAAACAACGTGATGAAGCAGAATAATATGCCAGGAAAATTTCGCATGAATTTAGACGCAAAGATAGTAAATGCCAAGAAAAGACCGCCATTTTCAGGCCATTTTTGTTTTCCCCTAACCTACTAAACACCTGAGTTGGGATTCAGGTCAAATCTTTTTTCAACAACTGCGCATTTATTGCCACTACAATGGTACTCAGGCTCATCAGCACTGCACCCAAAGCCGGACTTAGTACAGTGTAAATTAAATTTATTTGGATTTGCAAGAGTTTATAATTTTGATTTTCAGATAGTTACCAAAATTGTGATTTCAAGAAACTTAATTTACGGTGTACTAAGGATGAGCGACACCCAAAACCGCTTTAGGAAATCGGCTATCATAGCCTTGTGATCGTGGCCTGCATGGCCGCCGCCGTGCATGGCCGTTCCGTCGGGCATGGTGTGCGTAGCAGGACTGTTGCCTTTGTGCTGTGAATGGTCTTGTGGTTTTCCACCGTGATCTTCGTGATGATTTGTGTGCTGCTTTTCCATAATCCTATAAAAATGTGTTCTTAATTTTGCAATCATCGCATCCGTTGCGTCATCGGCAGGTTAAGGAGCGTGTCATGATTCACAGTGTTTTTGTTGAAAATTAACACTGCAAAGATCAGGGCTTGGAGGGCCCGGGGCAGTACACAATTAGGGGAGAGGTGTACAAGATTTTGGCTCACACTTCATCCAGCGGTTTTCGGCCGTGCTTCCGGTGTTCGGCTTTGAACTGAGTCGGCGTCAGACCTGTCACCTGCCGAAACTGGTTGCTCAGGTGCTGCGAACTGCTGTAGCCTGTCTTCCAGGCAATTTCGCTTAAAGTCAGTTCGTCATACACCAGCAATTCTTTTACCCGTTCGACTTTTTGGGCGATGATGTACTTCTCAATGGTTATGCTTTCTACCGAGGAAAACAACTTGCTCAGATGGGAATATTCGTGTCCCGTTTCGCGGGCGAAGAAATCGGAGAAGTTCATGGTTGCTGGTTTTTTGCCTGAATTATGGTGTATTTCGTTGATGATTAGATTTTTAACCTCCATAACCAAGCGCTTATTCCGGTCGTCTAATAGCTCAAATCCTTCGTTTTCAAGCGCCTTCCGAAAATCTACCAATTGCGCAGTGGCAGGCTCAGCGGCCAGGATTACTTCGCCTAATTGAATTTGCTGTACCTCCAAACCCGCTTCAGCAGCCAATCGGCCAACGCTTCGGGCACAGCGCATACAAACCATATTTTTGATGAATAGCGTCATACTGTAAGCTGTAAGAACAATATTAATAAATATTCAGGAAAACCTCTGGCTTATTGACCTTGTTTTCAATGTTGAATATAAATTAAAAAAACTTCCGACCTTTGCGAACGTTATTCAATCAATCATCAAAAAGCAACACATGGGACTGGTTCATGCTGACCTATAATTGCTCAACAGCCAGGATGTTGACAATTTCGAGGAGGGCAGTTTATCCGAAAATCAGATTCGCAGGATGAATGTCCTCATGAATGTAGACGCTGGTGCAATCATGTTAGCCATTAACGAAAATATTCGCACCCAACGGGGTTGCGGGTAGTGGATATACGCCCCTGGTTATTGACCAATGGCACTTACGACGAGCTGCCCGTTGTACGCAATGTGATGGTACGTTTTGCCAACAGGGAATGTGTTGTTTCTGCATTGGTGCTGCCGGGAGACACTGAGCCTTTGCTTGGGGCGATTCCGATGAAAGAAATGGATGTACTGATTTCTCCAAGGCTTCAGCGATTAATTGTCAATCCACAGCACCCGAACGAACCGGTTATGGCACTGAGATAACCAAGATAGAGGCTAAAATGGTGATTGATAAGCCGGGTTCGTCAAAAACTCTGTATCCGTAAGCGTTCTCAAAAACGCGATCAAATCTGCTTTTTCCAATTCAGTTAATTGCAGCCCGCCGGGTTGTAGGTTGTATTGCAGGATAAACTCAATGGTCGAAGAGTTTTTCACGCCAATGTTGTAGTGGTCGAGTACTTCCTCCAAAGTAGCAAAACGCCCGTCGTGCATGTAAGGCGGGGTCAGCGCGGTGTTGCGCAGCGAAGGCGTTTTGAATTTTCCGCGATCTATCGGGTTATTGCTCACTTTTTGGCGGCCTTCGTCCGTCATCGAAGCGTCAGTATCGAGGCCATTGTTCATAAACTCGTCGTTTGTAAAATTGTGCCCTGCGTGGCAATGAAAACATTCCGCACCCCGCCCGTTACCCACCGGGTCAAATTCGCTAAAAAACAGCACCCGCCCGCGTTCTTCAGCAAGCGATAAGGTTGTGGTTCCGCGCAAGTACTGGTCGTATTTTGAATTATTTGAGACCATCGTCAGCATGAACTGCTCCATGGCCAACCCCATGCGTTCCGGCGTCACCGTTGCATCGCCAAATGCCCGAATGAACTGATCCGTGTATTTTTTCTCCGTCGACAGTTTTGCTACGGCATTTGTCAGTGTTTCGTTCATTTCGAGTGGATCCTGAATTGGCCTCAGTGCCTGATCCCGCACTTTTGGAGAACGCCCGTCCCAAAACAGGCCATTCTGGTGCCAGGCTAAGTTCATCACCGGCATGGCTTGCCGTTTTCCGGGCAATTGTTCCACACCAATACTGAACCGGCGGATGTCCGAAAAAGCATCTTGCTGCTTATGGCAATCGGCGCAGGCCTGCGAACCGTCTTTTGAAAGCAGCGGCTCATAAAAAAGCATGCGGCCCAATTGCACGCCCGTGATGGTCAATGCGTTATCGGCAGGTAAATCCGGCGTCGGAAAATCGCCAATTCCCAAATCGTAAGGCGTTGGGTCGTAAGTCGCCAACGTTTCATCCGGGTCGCAGGCGATGAACGTGCAGGCAGTTGCAAAGAAGAGGTAGAAAGCAATTTTTTTCATAAAAATCTAATTGTCAAGCCACAAAAAACGCAAATTAGTGCCCGTCCATTTAGTCCCGTGTCTGAGCTTTAGAGTCCGAGAGCAAGGCACACAAGATCCCGATAATGAGGACGCGAAGCGTCTGAGGGCAGCCTCTTGCAGGCTCCTTGTATGTCACGGAGTCTCGCAGAGTAAAGGGAGTTTCACAGAGGGCCTTAACTCCGCAAGACTCCCTTTACTCCGTTACACCTGCTCATGTGGGACAGCTTAGCCCCTTATTCGGGCTGAGTATAAAACAGCTAACGGAATATAGAGACAGACGCAAATTAATTTCTAAAATCGGGGTTACCGACAAAATTTTGGTCGGTCAGGCTGTTTAAAAACGCCAGCAAATCAGCCCGTTCTTGCATGGTCAGCGTGAATGGCCGAAGCAATAGGCTTTTGTTCGAGTGCGGTTTCCCGCCGGTCTGGTAATGGTCAATCATGGCATCTAAGGTCGGTATATTGCCGTCGTGCATATAAGGCGCAGTCAACGCTACATTGCGAAGGCTGGGCACTTTGAACAAAGCCCGATCCGCTTCCAAACCCGTCAGCCGGATGCGCCCGCTGTCGGGATAGACCTCATAAAGCCCGTTGTTTGCAAAGGTTTGATTGGTGAATAAAAACCCTTCATGGCATTTCCCACAAGCCAATCTTTCGCTTTGAAACAGGTCGTAGCCGCGCTTTGAAGATTCCGGTACCGCCGTAGTTATCCCCTGAAAAAACCATTGGTCGTAAGGGGAATTCCCGCTCAACAAGGTTCGCTGGAAGGCTGCAATCGCCCGCGTGATGACAAATGGATTCGGTGCCCGGTCGTAGGCGGCTTCGGCTAAGGCTACGTATTCCGGCATCCGGTTGAGTCGTTCTGCAACCAATAAAATATTGAAATCGAATTCATTGTGCTCCTGAATGGGAACGAGGATCTGCATTTCCAACGTGGGCACACCGCCTTCCCGGAGTAATTTTTTTTGATAAGCTACGTTTGCCAGCGAAGAGGAATTGCGCGTACCGGCACGGTTTTCAACGCCCAGACTCACCGCAGTAGTGTCCGAAAAAGCGAACTGAGGGTGGTGACACGATGCGCAAGAGCGCGTGCTGTCTTTCGACAAAACCGGGTCGTAAAACAGCCGTTTGCCCAAGGCAATTCGTTCGGGCGTCAATGCATTGTCTGTCGGAATCTCCGGATTGGGAAAACCTTTCGGAACACGCAGTACATATTCGGTTCCGATCATGGGCGCTTCCTCCTTCCCGCAGGCGAAAAGGAAACCGAAAGCACCAGCGATCAGCAACCGATAACCTACGCTGCCCGGGAGAATCTGTAACAAAAAACGTCCCATCTCAATATTATTCGCTGATTATAAGACGCTTATGAGCCATCAACTCTTTGTTTTCATAAAAAGCATATTGATAAACGCCGGAAGGCAAATTCCCTTTTTCAAAGCGCACAGCGCCTTTAGCCTGTAGATTTCGGAGGGTGTACACCGGTTGACCAAACGCATTGGTCACCACCAGCGTCAATACATCCGACGCTGGCAATTCATAGCGAATCAGGGTTTCACCCGAGAACGGATTGGGCGAGGCCGACAGGTTTAACGAATTGGCGCTTACATCGTGGTTCGCCGATACCGCCGGCATGGTAATGAAACCTGCCTCAGCGCTGTTGTTCATCATGCTTACATTCATGGTTGTAGCGCCGTGGTGAATGACATTGCCCGACATGGTCATGTTCCTGAACAACTTTGCGTAATCCAGCACAAAATGCAGGTGCAAAACACCGTTTTCGGCTGTTTCCACACCGACCAATTCCACCGTTTTGTAAAGTTCGTCGCCCACATTGTGGAATTCAAAGATGGTCTCCGGAACGCCATCGTTGTTGTTGTCCACTTGGCCTTCGATGGCCATAAAGCGATATCCTGCCGCCCACCCCCAATGCATAGTTGGATTTTGTGGCGCGAGCGGATGACCGGCCGGATAAGTAGTGGGGTCTAGGTGGTTGACATCTGGCGGCACTCCAAGGTGCAGCGTCACGCCCTGTGCAGCATCCACAGGCCAAACGCCCAGGTCAAATTCTACCAAAGGATCGGCAGCATCCACCAGCAGGTATTGGTCGGTAAGGAGGATTGGCGCATTGTCGGAATGTTGAACTTCAATAGCGGAAATGTAAAATTCGGCGCGGGTAATTTTTACGGTTTTGTTGTTCCAGATTGGAAAAACGCTGTGGTCAATAGACATGAACCCGTTTCCGGCTTTATGTTCAAACGAGACCTTGACCTGGTTCATGGTTTGGGCGGGGAGTGCCGAAGCAAAAAGAGCCAAAACCAGGAATAAAGTAGATAAACGCTTCATAAAAAATAGGTTGTTGATAAAGAAGTTAAGTTTGTGTTTCTTGTTCAAAGTTATTCTTTTTTTACAATTGAACAACAGTAGGATATTTTCATTGAAACACAGCAGGCTTTGGAAGGGATAAGCAAGCTGAAGGACAAAATCCGGCCATAACGTGTTCTGATCTTCTACTGCATCTAAGCGCTGTAGTTACGAAACTGTTTCGTACCTTTGCACCATGGAAATCACAAAAGAAATAGAGGAACTCCGCGCACAGACTGGCGACTATAATGCCAATAATATTCAAGCACTTGAAGGTTTGGAAGCCGTGCGCAAACGCCCGGCGATGTACATCGGCAGCACCGACACCAAGGGCTTGCACCACTTAGTTTGGGAGGTCATAGACAACTCCATTGACGAACACTTGGCGGGGTATTGTAACCACATTGAAACGGTCATTCATCCTGATAATTCCATTACGGTTACGGACAATGGAAGGGGCATCCCGGTTGGCATGCACGATAAGCTGCAAAAGTCGGCGCTCGAAGTGGTTTTGACGGTTTTGCACGCAGGTGGAAAGTTTGACAAAGACACCTACAAAGTATCCGGCGGTTTGCACGGGGTGGGCGTCTCCTGCGTAAATGCCCTTTCGGAGTACCTGCGTGCGGAAATCCACCGCGAAGGCAGCGTCTTCGAACAGGAATATTCAAAAGGCAAGCCGCTGAACGAAGTGAAAAACATCGGTGCGTCGGATAAGACTGGCACGATTATGACGTTCAGGCCGGATAAAGGGATTTTCGAAGAAGTCGTTTACAAATACGATATCCTCGCCCAGCGCATCCGCGAATTGTCTTTCCTAAACAAAGGACTCACGCTGACACTGACCGACGAGCGCGAAAAGATGGACAACGGGGAATTCCGTACAGAAACTTTTCATTCGGAAGGCGGCCTCCAGGAATTCGTCTTGTATTTGGACAACGCTAAACACCGCCTGACAGACAAACCGATCTATGTGGTCGGCAAAGAAGACGGCGTGGAAGTGGAAGTGGCCCTGCAGTACAACGACTCGTTCACCGAGATGGTGTACTCTTTCGTAAACAACATCAACACCCGCGAAGGCGGTTCGCACGTACGCGGTTTTCGCATGGCGCTCAGCCGCGTCTTCACCAATTACGGGGAAGCCAATGGCTTTTTCAAAAAGCTGAAATTTAAAATTTCCGGGGAAGACTTCCGCGAGGGCCTCACCGCAGTCGTGTCCGTTAAAGTGCCGGAACCCCAGTTTAAGGGCCAAACCAAAGGCGAATTGGGTAACACCGAAGTGACCGGTATCGTGTCGCGTTGTCTTGGCGAAGCACTGGAGCACTTTTTGGAAGAAAATCCCAATGAATCGCGCAAGATCATCGAAAAAGTGATCTTGGCCGCCACAGCCCGCCACGCCGCCCGCAAAGCCCGTGAAATGGTGCAGCGCAAAGGCGTACTCGCCGGTGGTGGTTTGCCGGGTAAATTGGCCGACTGCGCTTCGCGCTCGCCGGAAGACAGCGAACTGTTCCTCGTTGAGGGGGATTCTGCCGGCGGAACCGCCAAACAGGGCCGCGACCGGAACATCCAGGCCATTCTGCCGCTGAGGGGTAAAATCCTCAACGTGGAGAAGGCAATGGAACACAAGATTTACGAAAACGAAGAAATCAAAAATATCTTCACGGCGCTGGGCGTCACCATTGAAGAGGGAGAAGACGGCGAGCGTATCCTGAATATCCTGAAACTGCGCTACCACAAGATCGTTATCATGTGCGACGCCGACGTTGACGGCAGCCACATCACGACGCTGATCCTGACTTTCTTCTTCCGCTACATGCGGCCTTTGGTGGAAAAAGGACACGTTTACATTGCCGCACCGCCGCTCTACCAGGTGCGCAAGGGCAAAAATTCCGCTTATGCCTGGAACGACCAGGAGCGCGCAGTGCTCATTGAGCAATTTGCAGGCGGGAAAGAAGACAGCGTACACGTACAGCGCTACAAGGGTCTTGGAGAGATGAACGCCGAACAACTTTGGGAAACGACCATGAACCCGGAGCAGCGCATCCTGCAATTAGTGACCGTAGACAACGCGTTGGAAGCCGACCGCATCTTCACGATGCTCATGGGCGACGAAGTGCCGCCACGCCGCGCTTTTATCGAGGCGAATGCCCGGTATGCGAAGGTGGATGTGTAAGTAGTGCCTAACGAGCACAAAAAAGTCCCGCCGGCGCTTGCCGGCGGGACTTTTTTGTATGTAGCATGCGAAAGGAACATGTTATCCGTGGGGTCGCAATTTTTGGGCGACCGCGAGGGTCGCGCCTACCCGCCCAAAATTTTCTTGTATTTCGCCTCGTCGCGCAGCACACTCACCGCTTCTTTGATTTCTTCGTCGTTGCGCAGGCCAATCTGGATTTTGCCATTCTGGTAGTAGTAGCGACCGGCCACTTCTTTTTCGATCAGATCCACGATGGCGTCTTTGTGTTTGAGCATTTCGGTCTTTTTGGCCGCTTTGATTTTCGTTTCGATGGCTTTCACGTCGGCATCCAGTGTAAGTGCTTCTTTTTTGCCCGCTTCGAGCAACTGTTTCAGCAGTTTTTCAGCGTCGGAATCGTACTGGAAGCTGCGTTGTTCAACAAATTTCACGAATTCGTCAAACCCGGTGAACCGAAAATCCAGCACCGGCGCAATGGTTGGATGCGCTAAGCAATACTGCGTAACGTAATCGAAAATGAGGTCTTGCGCGATCAGGTTTTTCACCACCGGAATATCAGCGGCATGATCCAGCATAAGATCCGGCTTCACCCCACCGCCGTCTAAGACTTCGCGGCCATTGCGCGTTTTAAAGGCGGTGCGGCGCGCGTCGGCAATTTCAACCGGCTCGCCGTTTTTGTATTCCACACTCTGAATACAGCGCTGGCTGGGAATATAGTATTTGGCCGTCGTCAGCTTCACTTTCGAGTTGTAGCCGATGTCGCGGGTGTTTTGTACCAACCCCTTGCCATACGAGCGCTGGCCGATTAGGATGCCCCGGTCGTAATCCTGAATGACGCCGCTCACGATTTCGGAGGCCGAAGCCGAACCTTTGTCTATCAGCACTGCCAGCGGAATGCTTTCATCAATTGAGGTTCCGTTCGTTTTATAGCTGCGATCCCATTCCTTTACTTTGCCTTTGGTGGTCACCACCAATTCGTTTTTCGGAATAAATACATTGCAAACGTCCACGGCTTCGTTGAGCAAACCGCCTCCGTTGTCCCTCAAATCGAGGATGACCCCTTTTATTTCGGGGTGCTTTTTCTTCAGTTCGCTCAGCGCGTTCGCCACGTTCATGCCAGCCGCCCGGGTGAAGGTCGTCAGCGTAATGTAGCCAATGTCGCCATCCACCATTTCAAAATAGGGTACATTAGGCACTTCCACTTCTGCACGCACGAGCTTCACTTTGAAATCCCCGGTCTTGCCCGGTCGCAGGATCGTCAACTCCACCTCCGTACCCGGGAATCCCCGCAGGACATTGTTGAGTGCTTCCGGATCTTTGCCTTTGGCATCTTTGCCATCCACGGCCAGAATCTGGTCGCCGGGTTTAAGGCCCGCCTTGTCCGCTGCCTGGTCTTTGTACAATTCGGTGATGGTGACGTAATCGCCGATTTTTTTGCTCAGGGCGCCGATGCCGTTGTATTTGCCTTCGGTCATGAAGCGGTAGCTTTCGATATCCGTTTCAGAAATGTAGTTGGTGAAAGGATCCAGGGATTCTACCATCGCGTCTATCCCGGTTCGCATGAGTTTGCCAGGATCCACGTCGTCTACATAATACATATTGATCTCCTTATAAAGGGTAGTAAAGATTTCGATGTTTTTGATGATCTCGAAGTAGCGGTTATTTGGCGAATACGTGGCGGCAGTTGCCAATACCAGCACTAAGCCAATTCCAACCCATTTGGTGATGCTGCGATTCATTAAGTGTAGATTTTTTCAAAATTAAGAATAGCTCTTAGGAACGTGTCGTAAATAACTTCCCTGTTTGGGCGGTCTCTTTTTTCACCATGCTTCGTTATTTCGGCGGCCACTTAGCTTAGGCCAAGCTCCCTTCTTACGCCTTGCCTGATGAAAAAACAGCCTCGCCGAATCGAGGTAACTTATTTTCGCCACGTTCCTTACCGAAGATACACCCTATAACGATAAAAGTTAGCAGATGGTGGATGAAAAAGGGGAGATTTTAAAAAAGTTGAAGGCACTCGAAACTGGTTATGCTCATCGTTTGTCAAGCTTTTGAGCAATTTTTTTTTATTTTTTTTCTCCTTAATGCGCTGAAGGGGGAAACAAAGCGGGGAGCTATGAAGTTTTTAATCAGAAAACAAAAATTATTTTTAACAACAAAAGACTGTTTATCAATACTTTAACAAAATAAAATAGCTAATATAAAATCCAGTAATTCAAAAAAATGTACTTATTTTTAAGTCCCTGCTATGCGACATTTGTATTGTCAAAAGGAAAGAAGACAGACAAACAAGAAACTGAAATGAAAACAACAAATCATAATCTCTGAAAAAGACGACGACCACACTAACAAATCAATAACGTAAATCAGCAATCGCTAAAAGATTTGTATTTAAAGGAGTTTGCATCTGAAGAGTCGCTTATAAACGGCTTGATACCCACAGATGCGAAAGATACTCCTATTGTGAAGATTTTGAGGGTATCAAAGGATATCCTCTTTTTTTGGTATGTAGATAGCCTCTCAAAGCTCGTTTAGAAACCGGTTGGTAATCCCAGCCGGTTTTTTTTGTTTCATCTCGTTTCTTCTACGAAGCGCTTCAAAAATAGTTTCAGCTTTTTTGCATATTTATTCTGTTTTTTCTGCTTCCACATAAAACAACTCGGTCGCCACCCGAAACTCGGCTTCCGATACTTGTTCCAGCACCGTTTCCTGCCAGCCCGCTGTTTTGGGCTGCACCGTTTGGTAAGCGCCTTTTTTTCCCAGCATTACCGGCATGTCAAAAGCGGCCACATCGGCTTTCCACTGGTAGCGAACCAACAAGTTTTTGCCCTGTGGCACCAATTGGTATTGCAGTGTTGGCATGGAGGCGTGGTAGAGGTATTGCTCGAAAAACGGGGCGTAATCGCGAGCCGTACACTGATTTACATACGCCACAAATTCTTTCGTGGTAATGTTCGACATCGCATAGCGCTGATAAAAGCCTTTCAGCAGATCGAACCACTTGGAATCGTCGTTGATGGCGTGGCGCAGGGTGTGCAAAATCCAGGCACCTTTGTAGTAGTGGTCGCTGCCTTCCCAGTTTTCCCAGTTCACGTTGGCCGGCCCTATGATGGGTTCGCGATTATAAATATAAGGTCGCTGGCTGGTCAGGTAGCGGACGGCGTCTTCGTAGTTGTAGGCGCATTCCACGTACAAAGCTTCCATGTATGTGGTAAAAGATTCGTGGATCCACATTTCGGACAGATCCTGACAACTGATGCTGTTGCCGAAGTACTCGTGGCCGGTTTCGTGTACGATGATGTAATCCCAGTCCATGTCGCGCGGGATCATGCCGCCGAGGTAGCCGCGCATGTATTTGTTGCCGTACGCGATGGCGCCCTGGTGTTCCATGCCCAGATAAGGTGTTTCCACCAAAGCAAAGCCGTCGCGCCAGAACGGATATTTGCCAAAAAACCGCTCGTAGCAGGCCAGCACCTTATGTACCTGCTTAAAATGTTTTTTCGCTTTCGCCACATTGTAGGGCAATACGTAATAGTCGAGCGCCAGCGTATCGCCGTCTAACGCCGTGTACACCTCCGAAAATCGGCTGTATTTGGCAATGTTGACCGTGACGTTGTAATTGTTGATGGGATAAGACACAAACCATTCGTAGCGGCGGTATTCGCCCTGATCCACGATGCGGCGCAGGTTGCCGTTGGCCACACAATTCAGCGGTCGCGGCGTCGAGATGCGGATGGACATGCTGTCGGGTTCATCGGAAAGGTGGTCTTTGTTCGGCCACCACAAGCTGGCGCCGTCGCCTTCACAGGCCACGCCGACCCAAGGATCGCCGTTCTGATCTGTTTCCCAGACAAAACCGCCATCCCACGGCGGGTTGCTCGCGGTCTGGGGATTACCGGAGTAGTACATACGGATGCTGCCTTTCGATCCCGATTTCTGCTGTTTTGGAAAGGTGATGAACACGGCATTGTGCTTCCGCTCGAAGGTCAGCACCGTTTGATCCTGCACGACGCGTTCCAGCTTCATGTTTTCATACAGGTCCACTTGCAGGGTTCTAAAGTCTTCTTTCACTTTGTATTGCATCTCCACGTACCCGCCGATGCTGCGTTCCGTCACATTCACCCGGATGTTGAGGTCGTAAAACGTCACGTCGTAGCAAGTGCGCTCGGGGCGCAACATGCCGCGCAGGGTATCCGCCTCGGTGAAGGTGTACTTGTCGTAAAAATCGCGCTGCCCGTTGGAGGGGCCGCAGGCGCTCAGCAGCAGCAAAAAAGGGATGAGGAGCCGGAGTTGTTTCATGTCATTAAGGGT
>Ga0163146_10003354_pt1 | contig 20427 bp, 18 predicted proteins | sample OliLakLV19MP7G1_FD_148648 | JGI IMG/M metagenome (GOLD analysis project Ga0163146, IMG submission 148648) | Freshwater microbial mat bacterial communities from Lake Vanda, McMurdo Dry Valleys, Antarctica - Oligotrophic Lake LV.19.MP7.G1 | ecosystem: Environmental > Aquatic > Freshwater > Lake >...
TTCCAGTCATTCCCCCAAGGATACACCAGATCGTCGGGTCCGCGTGCCGCATATTCCCATTCGGCTTCAGTGGGTAGGCGCGCCCCGCGCAGCGCACAAAAGTCACGGGCTTCAAACCATGTGATCCGCTCTACCGGGCGTTGCTCACCGTCAAACCCATTGGCATTTGCCTTCACCCCGCCTAACCGTTCGAAATCCGCCTGCGTCACTTCCGTCTGGTCAATCCAGAACGGCTCGTCAAAGCGAATCAAGCTGCCGTTGCGCTCATCGTCCTGCTGCGGGTTCGCGCCAATCGTGAAGCTGCCAGCGGGAACCAGCACCATTGTCACGCCGTCATCAAAGCTATACTGAACACCGCCATCGGGATAGAGCGCCTGCCAGTCGGCGTTGCTGCCGCTGAAGGCGCGGGCGGTCTCCAGCGCGGCTTGCAGGGGATCAGGGGTGGCACTTGGTGTAGTCGTCGGCAAGCGGGTGGAGGTAAACGTCGGCGTCACAGTCGGCGTGTCTGTCCAAGCATCGGCGGTCGCGGTCAATGCCTGTGCCGTTGCCCGCTCAGCCGTCGCCTGCAACAGCGCCTGTTCCGTCTGCAAGTTCTGCATAACCGCTTGTAAAGTGCCTTCGCGTTGAGCTTCATTGGGAGTCGGCGTGTCCGTCGGGGCTGGCGTAAACGTTACTGAGGGACTGTCCGAAGGTGTGATGCTCGGTTCAAGCGTCTGCGTCAAGGTGGGCGTGCCGGAGTCCACCACAGCGAGGGCATTGTCTGTTTGCGTCGGATTCGGAGTCGCCACAGTGGGCGTGAGCGCAGGTGGGTTCAGCGCAGGCAGCACGATCAGTGCCACAATGGCGATCAGCGCCAGCGTACTCACTACGCCGATCAGCGTACCACGTAAGGGAAACACGCGACCGGATGCAAGCGAACTCGTTTTCGGCTCTGATCGGTCGATGCTTTGAACCGTCTCATCGGTCAGTGGGGGCGGTGGCAAACTGCCGGAAAAGGTCGGCGCGTATTGCTGGAGAACATCGACGAACGCTGGGCGAAGCGCCGCTGCCAGTCCCGCGCGCATGTCCTCGTACTGCACATTGCCAAGCCGCGACCATGCTTTGCCTTCCAGCAGCACCGGGAATATCGGCTTCCGGTGATCCGAGTCTTCGGCAACGAGAATTTCACGTTCGACCCAATCCGACTCTTTTGAATTGGGCGACATGATCACGATGAATGCTTTGCACGTGATGATATTGCGCTCAATGGTGGGCCACCAGCGCTCGGAGGGAACGAGGCGAGTTTCGTCCATCCACACTACAAAACCCGCGTCTTGCAGTAAATTCCGCAGGTGTCGCGCAAAGGTGATGTCTTTTTTGCTGTAGCTGATGAAAACGTGTGACATGGGCGGTCTCGATGAACTGAGCGACGCCGATATTATGCACTCTAGCTTTTATGTTAGCAACGTTTACGCCAACGGAGTTTGCGTGCCAATCGAAATTAGAATAAACGGCGCGATAGACTTCAAATCGTATCACAATACGAATGTCGCACCGTAGCGACAAGGATAAATGAATCTAGTGGATTCTGTCAAGTGGATAATTCGAAAGTTGTGGGGTTGGCTATAATGAGAGGATGAAAACCGGATCAAGCGCAAGGATGTTATGCTGACATGACTTATTCATCGTCTACCCTCGGAGCGTTTGTCGCGGAAGTGATGCGAAAACGCAAGCATAATAATGTCTCGCTTGCCGAAGCTGCAGGTGTTTCCGAGGGCGTGATCCGCAACCTACTCAAGGTAGGAATCGCTCCGAAAGCGAAAGACCCCGACCCCCGTACTTTAAGGCGCGTCGCCGAGGCGCTTGATATTGACGCGCTGATGCTATTTCGGCTTGCCGGTTATATCCAGCCCGCACCCGGTGCGAATTCGGTACGTGCTGAATATCTTGCCGATGTATTTGATACCCTTGCGCCAGAAAAACAGGATGCAGTCATGGGTGTACTGGAGGCGATGTCGGATCAAGGGCAGGTGAAAGCAGTCATCCAAGAAATGCGGCGTGGTTCGCAGCCCGCATTAGCAGGAATGGATATCAATTTTCCGGCACTGATTCGGGAAGCGGCGAATCAACTGATCGCCCATTATGCGATGATTGCTCCTGCCGATGTGAGCCGTATTGATCCGGGGATTGAAGTGCTGCGGACGCAATGGAAGGATTTGCCAGAAGGGACACGGATACGAATCATGGCATTGATCCGACGGAAATTGTCGCTCGATTATGATCCGACGATGGTTGAAACCGAATGGCGGGATTAACGTATGTCCAAACGTGAGAAGCTTCGTCGCAAACTGCGGAACAATCCCGAAAATGCAACCATGCGAGAGGTCGAAACGCTGCTATCGCGTTTTGGTTTCACTTTGGCACGCATTAGTGGTAGTCATCACATTTATGAGTATGACGCAGGCGACATTTGGAAACAGGTCATCGTTCCGCTGCATGGCAGCAAGGTCAAGAAAATTTACGTGAAGAAAGTGGTTGAGGCAATCGACGAACTGTTTCCCGAAGAGCCGGAAGATCAAGTGGAGGAAAGCGGTGATCATGAAGACGTTGAATGATTATCTGGCGATGCCCTATACCATTGAGGTCATTCCCGATGAAGACGCCTGGTTTGTTCAAATCAAAGAACTGCCCGGCTGCATGACAGAAGTCGATGAGTGGGAAGAAATACTCCCGGCTATTCAGGACGCCAAGCGGTTGTGGATCGAATTGGCACTGGAGCGCGGACGGGCTATCCCGGAAGCAGTGGGGGTTCCAAGATAGCCTGCGGGATTATATGAAACCGCGTAGGAATAGCGATGACAAATTTGATGAGTTAGGGAAGTTCGATGTCTGACAATCGTTATCTGCATCTTGTTCGCCACGATTGCCCGCTGCCGCCGGGAACCCATGTCGTCGTCTACTGCCGCGACTCCGGTGGGGAAGAGCAGGATCGCAGCATCACACAACAAATCGAAACGGCACGCGAATACTGCCAGCATCACAACCTCGTGCTGGAGCGGACTTATCTGGATGAGGCGCGGCAGTCCTCGAATACGGAGAAGCGCGATCAACTCAAGGAAATGTTGTTCGATCTGCATCAGCGCTTCCGTACTATCCATGACCGCCACAAGCGCGAAAAAGCCGCGACTGAAAAGCCTTTCGGTGTCATCTTCTGGAAGTCCAACCGACTCGGACGCGACAGCATCGAAGCCTCGAATATCAAAACCGACCTCCGGCTGCGGGCAATCACGATTATCGACCTTGTGACGTCTGCCAATACGGGCAATCCGGCAGTGGACGGGTTGATCGAAGCCTTCCAACTCTGGAAAGATGAGCAAGACCTCGACGAAATCTCGCATAACGCGCGCCGAGGGTTGGCAGATTTGGTCGGCACACGCGACAACGACCCCGAATTCCTGAAATACAATCCCGGTTGGCAGAGTACCGGCGGCTATCTTGGACTTGTCCCCGGCGGCGTCCCCACAGGTTTCAAAGGCGAGCGCATTCAAATTGGTGTGTACGAGCGTAAGAAGGGCAGGAAATCGGGCGAACCACGCATCGTTCAGCGAATTGTTTCCGATCCAGAAACTTGGGATCGCTGCCATTTGGCGTGGGAAATGCGTAACAACGGGGCAAGCTTCGGAGAAATCCACAAGGCGACCCAGCTCTTCAAGAACATCAACAGCTATGACACCTTCTTCACCAATCTGATTTATGTGGGGACTCTGGATTACGGTGGGCAGCGGCTCGAAAATTTCGTCCCGGCGCTTATCCCTTTGGAATGGTGGGAAGAAGAACAGCGCCGTCGCGCCGAACGGGGTAAGAAGCATCGTTCAGAGGCAGGGGATCCCATGCTTGATCCGCGCCGGGTGGGGTCAAAATATCTGTTGAGTGGGCTGCTGTTTTGCGCGGAAGTTGATGGTGAAGAACATCCCATGCTGGCAGATCGCATTTCTCCGAAAGAAGGGAAGCGCGGACGCTGGGATTTCTATATTTGCAGCACGAAGAAAAATACCCGTGACCGAAAATGCACCTCCAAGCGTGTGGGTGCGCGGATTCTGGAACAATCCGTACTCGACAGCCTGATGAATCACGTCCTGACGAGAGAAAACTTACGTCCGCTCGCTGATGTGATTAGCGATCAGCTCGCTCAAACCAACACGGACGCGGGATTACGCTTGAACGCCCTCCGAAATGAACTCGATCCCATCGAGCGCCAAATCGCTAATCTGATCGGCGCTATTGAAGATATGGGATTGTCACCCAGTCTGAAAGAGAAGCTGACCAAACGCGAAGGCGAGAAGGAGCGGCTGAAAGCCGAAATTGCACGCTTGGAACGAACGCTGGTGCAAGCACCGGATATTGCCCGCATCACCGACGCGATGATCGACGAATGGTTAGTCTACATTCGCGCGGCGCTGCAAAGTGATGATCTCGAATTGTCTCGCCGGGCGCTGCGTCAATTCGTGGAGAAAATCGTAATTCAGGGTAGTGAGGGACACATCTACTACACGTTCCCTGTCGAGCAGCGTGTAGATGATCTGGGACATCGAGATATGGACCTGAGGGGCGTCGTTCCGTTTCCTAGTCAGAAGCGGGGGTTCATCGTTCTGCAATCGGCTTATGTTATTGCCACATCCAGACATATCCATAAACGCGAACTGAAAGACCGCATTTTGCGACTGCGTGACGAGGGATTGAGTCTGCGCGAAATCGCACGGCAGGTTGGTTTACATTGGACGCGCGTCTGGCAGATTGTGAAGTAAGCCGGCATAAGAATTGAAACCAGTTTTCCCGCATTGTTGGCAATAGCGGTAAAATAGGGATGTGATTTGAGATAGAGATTACAGTAAACGGAAGTGGATGAAGGGATACGAGCCATGTTTACACTTACTGTACATGATGAGCGTGTGTACCGAAGGTTGATGGAGCGGGTTGAACAGGGCGGCGAAACACTTGACGCGGTTTTGCTTGGACTACTCGAACAGGAACACGACAGCGAGACAGCCCAAGAAGATGCACCTGCCTTGAAGCTGCTCAAGCTGATTGATGCCGCCGAACTGCCATTCGAACAACCGTTTGATGCACGGGATGCCGACGATATGCTTCGCCGCGAAACGGGCGACAGCAGTTGGCGCGCTCTAAAGGACGATGATGGCTCTGCCTAAGGTGCTTGTGGACAGCAGTTTTCTCTATGCGCTCTTTCGCAAAGCTGATCCCGATCATCAAGCAGTTCGCGCCATTTTCGAGACAGTCAAAGCTGAGTTCATTATCCCACAAGTCGTATTGACCGAGGCAGCGTGGTTATTCAATCGTGCTGGTGGTATGCCCCTCGTCTCAGCTTTTCTTGATCTGTTGGCAGCGTCCAAGATTCCATTGGAAGATGTGACCTACGACGATCTTCGGCACGCCAGCGCATTGATGCGCCAGTATCCCGGCACAAAACTCGAATTGGTCGACTGTTGTATTGTTGCCCTAGCTGAGAGGTTGGAAATCACGCGTGTGGCGACGCTGGATCGCCGTGATTTTAGCATTGTCCGCACACAGAACGGCAGCTTCTTGGCTATCGTTCCATAATAAGCGGTCGTTTCGCAGTCGCTCATCTCAAATGCCATTTCAAAATGTATGCGATCGATTTTGACCTTTCATAACATCGGCTTCCGCCACTGTTACAAAGGATGAGGTAAAATTCTACAGGTCATTGTAATCAGGCTTAATTTCGGAGAAAAACATGCACCTGAGTGAAAGCGAGGTCGAACGTTTCTACCGCATCTGGTTCCCACTGCTCCATTTTGTCAATCAGCATCGGAATGTCGTGCCTGCATTTCCCAAAGCATGGCGCAATGCCGGTGTTTCGCCAGAAATTGCTGTACCAGTGCGTGATGCCCTCTGGGAGAACGATGTCCTGCGCGAAGCCTTCATCTCCGAAAACCCTGCCAAGTTGTCCCCGGATGATTTAGCCCTGGTTGATAGTTGGAAATATCGGGTTGAGGACGACTTTTTCATCTTCCGCCACCTCAAGAAATATACGCTGTTTATCGATGGCAGTTCCCCCGCAAATGCCTATGGTGTGCAAGGTATCACTGAACCACTGGAAGAGATTATCGGGCCGTATCTGCCCATCTATGTCAAAGCTGTGCTGATACCGTTCGAAGATCGCATTATCTACGACAGCCTATTGTCATCCTATCCCATTTTCTTCGGCGGAGGTTACAAGCGCAGCCTCAGCGCGACCTACCGCAGTATTCAGGAACGTGGCAGGATTATCACCATGCTGCCACCCGATGAGGACAATGCTCAGGAAAAGGTTCAGGCAAGCAACAAGAAAGTCCTGACGGCTTTTCAGAAAGCACTCGGCGCATCAGGATTAAGCCCGAAAATGATCCAGGAGCACAGCGGCAATCTCGCTGCTTTTGCCGACGAGTTTCTGAACCAGCGGACTCCGCCGGGTATGCTGCTCGATCTGACACCGTCAGACATTGAGGCTTATCAGGATTTGCGGAAAGGAAAGATCAATCACGTCAGTTTCAAGCGCTTCATCTGGTTTCTGCGCGATACTGAACGCATGGACTGGGATAACGCCGACGACTTCCTCCGGTTTTTCAAAGGTAAGTGAGACGTGTTTGCTGCTGCTATCCTCAACGCACCACGCAATTCAGATCAGTCGGGCTTCCTTCAAACGCCGGTGAAATCCCTGCAAGCTGGGATACTGGCTGCGAATGGCTGCCAGCTTTTCCTGAAACTCAGCTAGGCGCTGCTGATGAGCTGCCAGATCGCGCAAATCCTTCAAAATACTGACGGCTTCCTCATAGGTGTTCGCTCGTTTCTGGGCTATCAACGCTGGAATCCATCCCCACAATTGGTCTTGTTGTTGGGCGATTTTTTCTAACTTCTTCACGCGGACGATTTCTGCCTGTCGCCGTTCAGCATCCAGCCGCTGCTGCCTGACCGACTGCGCGGTAGTGACCAGTTGGCGGATGGTGCGGCGTTCACCCGCTGGAAGTATCCCTTTTTCCGTGTCGGATAGCTCGCGCAGACGATTTGCCAGCGCGATGTCCAGATGGGGTTCGCCCTTGAGCAGTCGTTCTAGGAAGCTGCGCTGCTCAGACTCCGCCAATTGGTCAAGATAGGTGTTCAGCTTGGCACTGTTCTTCCCGGCTTTCGGGCTGGTCTGGGCGGCAGCCGTCACCAAATCGGCATCAATACCGAAGAAGTCGATGAAATTATGCAGCGCTGGCGATAGGGCTTGCAGATTGGGCGGAATCCGTGGCTCGGTCAGGTCTTCATCTTCTTCCAGAAAATCAACCTCGCGGCTGGCTATCATCAACCAGGCTAAATACAGCGTACGATAGTCTCCGTGTAGGATATCATCGCGCACCTGAACCAACCCTGTTAGCAGCCCCGCCTCCTCGATCCATTCGTCATCCGGTTCTTCTTCCCGGAGTTCGATGTTCAGGATGACATATTCACCCTCAGCAGTCCATTCCAGACTGTCGGCAACCTGATAAGCCTTCATCACATCATCGGGAATGATATGGATGGGGAAACGAAACATCAACTGGTGTGTGCCCCAATTGGTGATGTAGAGCATCGCGTCGAAGTGATCCGCGAGTACGCGGTACGGATCGCCTCGAAAATCGCTATAATTGTAGACAAAACTGGCACTGGTCGCGGTCAGGTTTACCCGCGATGACAGGCGACGCATCTCGACTTGGGCTTCAGGTGTGAGGGGTCGGTCTAGTGCCTGGAACTCGTAATACTGATATTCGCTCATGTCTGATCTTTCTACTTGAGTTTCGCTTTCGCTTTGAGCAACGCCAGCGTCTGTATTATTTTACAACAACACGAGATCGCCGAGCGACTGGTCTCCGCTTGCGGCACAATTACGTATAATGGGGGCAGGATGAAGCGGAGAAACTTCAATGGCGGTTAACATCACCAAACTTGGCGAAGAAGAATTATTGCCTGCCCTCGGCACAGGCGACTGGAGCATCGAGCTACCGACGGGCTACCCTGATCTGGTCACGTCTGATGACTGGCGTGCAGGAATCATTGCTTGGGTAGGCACGCAATTTGTGCGCTGGGTGTTGAACGGAGTCCACTTCGAGATTGACCATGTTAACGATCCAACTGGTGATCACTCTGGCGAAGCTCGTCCCGAGCACACCGATTCGCTCATGCTCCGAACGCTTTACGATCACTTGGCTGAGTGGCTCGCCCACGAATATACGGGGGAATGGAGTCCTACCTATGAGTCTGGGCACGGCAAACACTGGGAAACCTATAATCATGTGGTGACGGAATATGTGCAGGAAAGGTTATTTGAACTCGTTCGTACTCAGTGCGCTGCCAACATCGCCACGCAGTCCGAAGATGCGATTTGGGATGACCTTGATCTGATCATGATCATCCTAGAACGCGCACTCTTGATAGTCATTGAGCATATCCCGACTCTTGAGGCGTGGAAACGGTTTGAAGCGCTGACGCATCAACAGATTGCGGAAGAGCGACGTTTGTCAGCGGCGCGTACTGCGCTTTATGATCGCATGTATGAGCAAGCGCGGCAGTTTTGGTATGCACACTTCCCCGATTTACAAAAAACGCAGATCGAACTGCCCCAATACCAAGAACTGCGTCTTGAGCAGCGTTTGACAGCGCTGCTGGCGGATACTGATCCCGAAGTGGTCGAGGTTGTTGCCAAAGTGAGTTTACCCGGAAACTTCTCTAATTCCGTGCGTTATGCGATTCAACTCCTTGCGAAGAACGCTCTCGGATAAATTAGTGGATGATTTGTTCTTCACTTGGTAAACTATACGGAATCCAGAAAGAGTTCAAGATAATGCAACCATGCCCAACGAAACGCTAATCAGTCAACTCGACACGCTGTACACTGCTTACCTTCAACAGCAGAAAACTGCCGCCGTGCTGCAAAAGACGCTCAAGGCGGTTACGGACACCCAAAGCAAAGCACAAAAGATACTGCGCGACTACAGTGTGCAAAACACGGGCGCCGACATCAGTGCTGCACAGGAAACGTTCGCTCAACTGCGCCTGAAAGAGGATACCATCGATCCCCTGCTGCCCGATCTGCGCCGCGAACTGAAGACACTCGCGGCGTTGGTTGGATCACTGAAAGAGGCGGCGGCGGCGCTGCGGAGCGAACCCGTTGATGTGACGCGGTTCGACAAAGCCATCACCCATCTGCAAGCCGCCAAACAACCCGATATTGCCGCGCTGATCCCCGAACTGAGTCTAGAACTCGATTTGGCGCAGCGAGCGCTTGGCGACGAATTCGGCGCTAAACTGCGTGATGCGCTGGCAGGACAAGCGATCAAGATTGGCGGACGCGCGCCTAAGTTTGAAATCGGGCGCTTCGAGCTAGAAGCCAATTTTGCCAAGCGTTTTATCACGCTTCGTTATGGTAAAGATGTCGTCGCACCGCATACCTCAATTACGGTTGAGGCAGTGCTGAAAGCCTACCAGAATGCCGCCAAAGCCGTTGGTGGGCGCACACAGGATGGCACAGCTTGGATCGCCCAGTTCTACGAAGCGTATCAGCGGGCGCGGCGCAAACTGGATATCGATGGTACACGTATCAATATCGTCGATTGCTATGTCGAAATGACTATTTCGCGTCAGGGACGCGCCTTTTATATCGAACCGAGCAAGCATACGTTCAGCGACTACAGCCGCGCACAGTTCATTTACGATTTCTACGAGTTCGCTAACAATCAGCGACTTGCTCACAGTAGGCAGGTCGTGCGGGCGCATAGTGCCACCAAGTCGCAAGCCGACAACCCTGCCAAGAGCATGTGGATCGTCGAAGGGGATACGCCTTATGACGGACGCTATATCGCTGATGTGGAATTCGAGAAGGAATAGCGATGCTGCCTGAACCCCATCTCGCACGGCAAATTATCGAAACGTTAGGGCAATCGGGGACGCCGCTCTCAAAAGGCGTTAGCTACTACAACGTCGGCAACGAGTCGTTGCTGACTGCGATTGACACCCACTATCTCGGTTCGTATCTGGCGGACGGCGGCGCGGTTTTCAAGTTGGTGGTCGGCGATTATGGCAGTGGCAAATCGCATTTCCTCTATTGCGTACGCGACCGTGCGTGGCAGCGTAATTTCGCCGTGAGCAAGGTCGATCTCAGCCCCAAAGAAAGCCCTTATGACGATCAGCGCCGCGTATATGCAGCGGTCGCCTCGTCGGTGGTCTGGCACGAACTGGGCAGCCTGAGCGAAGATGAGCATGGATTAACTCGTTTTCTCGAAGGGACGCTGCGCCGGCTGGTCAATCCGCATGGACTGGACTTAACTGAGGCTGAGACGCCGGATATTCCCGAAGTTCGCGCCTTCTTGCAGACATTGGCGACTACGACCATCGACAGCCTCAGTTTTCACAAGGCAGTGCAGGGCTATTTCCATGCGCTGCTGCGTGGGCAAGAACGCCGTTTAGAATCGCTGGAACGCTGGCTGCACGGCGAAGAGGTCAGTCCGGAAGACATGCGCGATTTGCGCTCGATTGGTGTCACCGAGAAGATCAACAAGAACAACGCCTTCAAGATGCTCCGTTCGCTGTGCCAGACGGTGCGCGCGTTGGGCTATACCGGGCTGGCGCTGCTGTTCGATGAAGGCGACCGGATGCTGAGCATCGGTGGTAAAGCCGAAAAAACCGCGACCGACAACTTGCGCGAAGTGATCGATCGCTGCCGCGAAGATTTACCTGGGGCGCTGTTCATGTACGCCGTCCCGCCGGATTTTCTGCACACGGTGGTGCCAAAATATCCGGCTTTGCAGCAGCGGATTCAAGCGCCGAATTATTTTTCGCGCGCTAACCCGTTCAGCCCGCAGATCGATTTAGAGCATCTCGATCTGCCCGACGAGGATTTGCTGATCCAGATCGCATACCGCCTGATGCCGATCTTCGAGATCGCCTACGGCGTCAAACTCGACAGCAGTATCCAAACCGAGAATGTGCGCCTGTTTTCCGAAGCGGCGCGCAATTCCTACCTAGCGATCAGCCACCGCCGTTTGTTCGTCAAGGCACTGGTGACCGAATGGTATCGCCAGAAAGAGGACGGCGAAATGACGATCACGCCCGACTACGCCGCCGCCGTCATCAAGGGGCAGAGCGACGCGCTGAGTCAATTGGACGACGAACAGCAGAGTCCCTACTGAGAGAAAATTCCAGTGGAAACCAAAACAGTCTATCATCCTCAGTTCGGTGCGGGTCGTCTACTGAAAACCTACATGGGCGGTTTCGAGTGGGAAGTATTATTCGAGTCCGGGCGGCGCTTTCGTCTGCCCGCCAAAGAATTTAGCGCCGAATCAGTGGCGACTGTTCGGGGCGAAATCACTTCCGCCCCTCTCCCCAAGCGGACAATCCAGCTTGAAATCGATCAGTTTCGCGCCCGCCAGACGCTCGAAGCGCTGCGCGTCGGGATTGTCCCGGTGCAGGATGCCGAAACGCTGACGATTGGCTTAGAGGCGGAACGGGTCACGCTCGACCGGGCGCTCGACCGCAGCAAAGAGCGCGGCGGTGACGTACTGGCAGTGATCGGCGATTACGGTTTCGGCAAAAGCCATTTCGTCGAACTGGCAGCGCGGCGCGGTCTACGCGAAAACTTCATCATTGCCGGCACCAGCCTCGATTTGACGGAAGTGCCGCCCAGTAAGGCGCACAAAATCTATGAGGCGCTCGTCACAACACTGCGTTATCCCGATACAGAGCAGCGCGGGCTGTCTCCGTTGATCAACAAAGCGCTGGAGCATCCGGGTGTCATCAACCAGTTTATCGCTCTTTCCCCGCGTGAGGTGAAAGACTGTCCGTTAGCCTCGGCGCTGATGGCGCTGCAAGACTGCTCCAGTCAAATCGCCTTTGAGGAAGTCGTCCAGTGGTTGAGTGGGCAGACCAAGCCCCAAACTGAGATGAAAACCTGCCTCAAGCGACCACCGCGCCTGTACGTTTCCGGCGAAACTGCCCGCCAATACACCTATATGCTCACCGGAATCAGCGTGTTGGCGACCATGCTCGGCTACAGTGGTTTAGCCGTGCTGATTGACGAATCCGAGCATTATTCGCTGCTGCGTGCCGCGCAGCGCGACAAAGCCGATTCGTTTTTCAAAGCCATGATCATCGGCGCGTTGGGGCTGCATAATGGTCGCATCAACGGGCAGGACATCCCCGATCATACCCGCGCCGAATACCCGATCAGTTACGCTTCGGATGCCCACCTGCTGTTCTTGTTCGCGCTGACCGAAAGCACCGACCGGATGCCCGTCGGGGCATGGCTTGCTCCTTCGCAAATTCTGCGCTTGGACGACCGCTTCATCGAAAAAGACATCCGTGAATTCTTCAAGACGCTGCTGCGCTATCATGGACTGGCTTACAATTATCATCCAGCGCGTGAACGCTATGAGGAAATTGCCATCAACGCGCCGGCTCAGCTTGCGCGTGCGCTTGGACAGCACCGTATCAACTTACGCGAGTTAATCCGCACCGCCGTGACGGTCTGCGATTTGCCGTATCTGTACCACGACTATTCGCCAGACGATTTGCTGACCGAGTTGAAGCGCGGGCTGAAAGTGTGACATCGCTGGCGCTGAAGCAGCGTCTGCCGCGCACTTGGGGCGCGTTCTTCGGGCGCTATGGCAGTTTTACCGCCATCCAGCTTGCCGCTATTCCGCTGATTCTGGTGGGTGAGAATGTTGTGCTGTGTGCAGCAACCGCCAGTGGCAAAACCGAGGCGGCGCTCGCTCCCCTGATCGAGCGGCATCTGCTGCCCGTTCGCCCTGCCTGCTTGAGCCTGTTGTATCTGCTGCCAACACGCGCCCTGATCAATGACCTCTCAATTCGGTTAACCGTGCCGCTGGATCGATTGCGGGTGACTCACGCCGTCAAAACCCGCGATCTTGACACGTTCGACCCTAAACGTCCCGCCGACGTGCTGCTCACAACGCCAGAATCACTCGATTCGCTGCTGGCGTCGGAAACCAAAGCGCTGATACTTGTCCGCGCAATCGTGATCGACGAACTGCACACTTTCGACGGCACAATGCGCGGCGATCAACTGCGCGTGCTGCTCAACCGGCTAAGGCAGGTGCGCGCTCACGCCCTTCGCGTTGGCGATGCGCCCGACGAAGCGATCCAGTATGCGGTGCTGTCAGCCACGCTGCCTCAGCCGGAGATCGCTGCTGCTCGCTATTTCCCTGCGGCGCAGATCGTGCAGCTGCCCTCTCAACGGGTTATTGAACAAGAAAAAATCGCACTGGACACCGAATCGGCTAGTACGCTGCTCGCTTATTTGGACACCTTTCGCCAGCGGGGGTGGCGCAAGGCGTTGGCTTTCTGCAACACCCGCGCCGAAGTCGAAGCCTACGCCGCCGCTGTTCGCGCCGCTGACTCGCCTTTTGGCGAAGCGGTTTACGTCCATTATTCCAACCTAGAGCGGGAACGGCGGCGGGAGATCGAAGATCAGTTCGCACACGCTGAGGCGGCACTGTGCTTTGCCAGCAGCACACTCGAACTCGGCATCGACATCGGTACCATCGATGTTACGCTGCTGATCGGCGCACCGGGAAGCGCAGCAGCGTTCACCCAGCGGATCGGGCGTGCCAACCGCCGCAAGAACACCGCCCGCGCCGCGTGTTTTTACCGGACACCGCTCGAAAGCTTGTTATTCGATGCGCTGCTGAACGTGCCGGATAGTCTCGGCGCGGCAGCTTTTCGTCCATCGACGGCTGTTCAGCAGATATTCAGTCTGCTTAAGCAAAGCCCTACAGGAGCAGTTCGCCTCAAACCGCTATCCGATCTATTTGAAGGAATGCTCAGTGCCGCCGATCTAGAAGCGATTCTGGGACAGTTACAAGCGTCTGGCTACTTGACCGCCGGACGTACAGGGGAATGGCGCGCCGGAGAACGTCTCAATCGCCTAGTCGATCTGCAAACGATTGAGAACACGCCGTTGAGCCTTTACAGCAATATTCAGATTGACAACGCGGCGAAGATCAAAATTCGGGATCAGCATACTCAGCGCGTCGTCGCCAGTGTAGATCGCCAATGGCTTGACCGCGATCTGCTGACGCTGGAAGGTCGTCCGTTGAACGTCGAGTGGTACGATGGCGAAGCCTTGTGGGTGACAGCCTATCGCGGGGGCGATCAAGCCGGGCAGTTTCATTACCGCTCGGCGCGGCAGGTACTCAGCTACGAATTAGCGCAGCAGTTACCAGGTCAGCTTGGACTAAACGCCGGCGAAGCCCCTCTGATTCCGATTGAAAATGGTTGGCTGTGGTTTCACTGGCTTGGCGATGTGTATGGGCGGGCGCTGCTCGATTTGCTACGTTATACCCTCCCTGTCGAGGAGACGACACAGCCGGGATTATGCCTTTTGCTCTCCGAAGAACCACGCAGTCTGCCCCTCTGGACACCAGAGCAGGTCAACCGTTATCTCCGCGATCAATACCGCCGCTATGAACGATGGTTAGCCCTCGGTGCATATCATCACCTCCTGCCGCTTGAACTGCGCCGCCGCGCCGTTGTCGAGCAGTTCGAGGCGCCGCGATTTACCAACGCCATCAACGGTCTGCGGATCGTCCGCTCGCCCGAAGCCCTTACTGAATCGCTTGAAAGTTTGATTTTTCCGCCCCTCAATAGATCGTAGCAGCTGCGCCCGCGCTCATCAATGCTTAGTCGGACGTGTTCGTCACGGCGATTACAAACGGATGGACTGCTCCAGCACCGTGACGCTGGAGAAGATCGCCTAGCACAGTCAGCGTCCACCGGGAATCGGCAACATCATCGACCAACAAAATCGCCTCACCGTGCAAGGGCTTCACAACAATAAACCGCTCTAGGACGTTGAGCGTCTGTTGATAGCTGTTCCGCATTTCCGCTTGGGGCGGATGCTGCACCGTGTGCTGAACCGCGTTCACCAGCGGCAAACCGAGCTTCCGGGCGAGACGTGCGGCAAAATCCGCCACCAATGTCGGGCGGCGCAGCGACAGCACGGGGACAATTAAGGTCGGTGGTGACGAAAGTGTCCGCAGATGATCGTGTAATGCCTTGGCGGATGCCTCGACCAACTGTGGGGGCTACTTCGCGTATCTGAGTGAGAAATTGTCTTTCACGCTGCCCGTCGATAGTCGTGATGCAGCCCACCAAGTACAGGAAATGCGGTGATTTGCCCGCTAGCTGCTGACTCAGAGCCTGATCTCATCAATGCATTTGGCACCTGTCCAGAGATGCCTTGATGAGGTCGAGCAGCGTTGAAATAGGCAACGTATTCCTTGATCACGCGGTGTAAATGGTGGTCATTGAAAACGAGTACGTGATCCAAGCATTCGCGGCGCACACTTCCCAGAAAGCGTTCACAGACGGCATTGGCTTTGGGAGCGCGGATGGGTGTACGCAGGATAGTGATGCCACTGGCAGCCCGCTCGAATTCGGCGGCATATTTCCGGTCGTTATCGCGAATCAAGAACCGAGGACGCGTGTCGAAAGGTGTTGCTTCGCGCAACTGCTGTGCGACCCATGCATCGGTTGGGTGAGCGGTCACGGCAAAATGGACGACGCGCCGCGAACCTAATTCAATAATGAAGAAGACAAAGAGCGTGCGAAACCAGAGGTCGTAGGTCTGAAGGAAATCGCAAGCCCAGATCTCAGAAGCGTGATTCTTCAGAAAGCTGCCCCACGTCTGACTGGGTTTGCGAGGCGGTGGGGTAGATCGAACTTGGCGCATGTACTTGGCGACGGTGCGTTTGGTCAGATGATAGCCCAATTTTCTCAGCTCATCACGAATGCGTTTTGATCCCCACAAGCGATTGTCAAGTGACTTGGTGTGGATGAGCGCGATCACGTTTTCGGGGACACGAGGCTGTGGAGTTTTAGCTTTAGACTTATGCCGCCAGAACAAACGGAAACCCTGGCGATGCCAACCAAGCAGCGTGTCTGGTTTGACGATCATCAGCGCCTCTCGCCACCAGCGGAAACGACTTGCGAGTAAGACGAGGAGTCCGCGGTCGCGCGGGGTGAGGGCGGGACGCTTGGTTTGACGTTGGAGCACAATCAGTTGTTGGCGCAGAAAGGCGTTTTCCGCGATCAAATCCGACTTGCTGCGGGTGATATCTGCCAGCGTGCCGACCACGAGATGAGAATCAACAGGTTGGAGGCATTGTTTGACGGATTGCTCGAGCGCCGTGAGAACGCGGCTAAGTGCTTGGCGGATAGCGGAACGCAGGGATGGAAGTCGCATCGAGCATACTCGTTGTTGATGGATTGTCCATTACAAAGTTCCGCATTGTAGCTCCATTTGGAGCCGAATCTACCTCAGATAGCTCAAGTAGCCCCTACAGGACTTACAACAGAAGAAATCGCCTACGTTGAAGCAGTGATTCGCCCGATGGAAGTCATCACGGAGGGTGGTGATGAGTAACCCCACCATTGATGAAATCCTTGCGCCGAAGCCAGAGGCCCGACCGCGCGTCCCGTCATGCTCTGCCATCTTGTTGACAGGTCTGTACGCACTGCATACAATGATTGCGTTGATGGCACGCCATTTCAGAGGAGAGTTATGAGCAGCCTGACCATTCGCAATCTGGACGATGCCACCAAGCAGCGGCTGCGCATTCGGGCGGCACAGCATGGCGTGTCGATGGAAGAGGAGGTGCGGCGCATCCTCAAAGAGGCAGTGCGCGCTGCGGAATCGCCCTCTGGACTGGGTCAACGCCTGCAAGATCGCTTTGCCGGGCTGGCTGATGAGGCGTTTGACGTGCCTGGGCGGCATCAGCCGCGCACTGCGCCGCAGTGGGATGAGCCAGCATGATTTTGCTCGATACGAATGTGCTGTCCGAGTTTATGCGTCCGCAACCATCGCCAGCGTGGTCAACCTGGCTGGACGCACAGCGCACGGACGAGGTCTGCACAAGCGCTATCAGCCGTGCGGAGATCGAGTTGGGGCTGCTGCTGATGCCCGTAGGCAAGCGCCAGGAAGCCCTGAGCCAGGCGGCGCGGGCGATGTTTGCTGAGGATTTCGCCGGGCGGTGCCTCCCGTTCGACGAGGACGCAGCCCGCTATTACGCACGCATTGTGTCGGCACGAACGCGGACCGGTCGGCCTATCAGCGTAGAGGATGCCCAGATCGCCGCCATCGCGCTGGTTCATCGCATGCCGCTCGCCACACGCAATACCACCGACTTCGAGTCGATTGACGGTCTTGAGGTGGTCAACCCCTGGACCGACGGCACGCAGCCACCCGACCCCCACTCAGCGGAGGATTCATGACCCAGACCATTGACCAAATCCTCGCACTGAAGCCAAAGGCCCGACCGCGCATTTACGCCTACTCGATTGACGACGACGCACACGCAGGTCTGCTCAAGGTGGGCCAGTCCACCCGCGACATAAAGCAGCGCATCGCGGAGCAGCTCAAGACCGCCGACATCAGGAATTACAGGATCGAAATCGACGAGTCCGCCGAGCGCGACGACGGAACCATCTTCAGTGACTACGAGGTGCGCACAGCCCTGGTAAAGAAAGGCTTCGAGAGAGTCGAGCTGGAGTGGATGCGCTGCGCGATCGAGGACGTGAAGACCGTCCTCACTGAACTGCGTACAGGACAGCGCTTCACTGGCACGCATCACCAGACCTTTCTGATGCGCCAGGAGCAAGCCGAGGCTGTCAACAAAACACACGCCTACTTCCACTCCATCTGGAAGGAGGATATGCACGCCGTCCTGCGCTTCCTTTGGAATGCGAAGATGCGCTTCGGCAAGACATTCACAGCGTACCAGCTCGCCAGGAAGCTGGGTGCCAAACGCGTGCTGGTGGTGACCTTCAAGCCCGCCGTCGAGGATGCGTGGCAGACCGATCTCCAGAGTCATGTGGACTTTGACGGGTGGCAATATTTGTCCAAGTCTTCGGGCAGTGACCCGACGCAGGTTTCCGACAAAATGCCGCTCGTGTATTTTGGCTCCTTTCAGGACTTGCTCGGTCACGACGCGGCAGGCAACATCAAGCCGAAAAACGAATGGCTCCACACCATGAATTGGGATCTTGTAATCTTCGACGAATACCACTTCGGCGCATGGCGTGACACCGCGAAAGAACTCTTCGAGGGCGAGGAGGATGCTAAGAACGAGGCCAAACGCGAGTACGGCCGCGGGTTGGATGATGTAAACGAGGACCTCAGCGAATTATCGCAGAAAGAAACCGAGTTTCTGCCGATCACGACCAAAGCCTACCTCTACCTTTCAGGCACACCGTTCAGGGCGCTGGCAACAGGCGAGTTCATCGAGGAGCAGATCTTCAATTGGACGTATACCGACGAGCAGCGCGCCAAGGAAGAATTCGCGGCGAAGAAGCTGGGTGAATGGAATCCCTATGGCTCACTGCCACAGATGCGCCTGCTGACCTACCAGATGCCAGACGAGTTGCTGGCGATCGCCAGTGCCGGGGAGTTCGACGAGTTCGATCTCAACGCGTTCTTCGAGGTATCGGGCGCAGGCAATCAGGCGCAGTTCAAACACAAGAGCGACGTGCAGAAGTGGCTAGACATCATCCGCGGCGGGTACGCGCCCCAGTCAGTCGAGTATCTCAAGATGGGTACACGTCCGCCATTTCCCTATTCGGATGTGCGACTGCTGCCTTACCTGCAACACTCATTCTGGTTCCTTCCCAATGTGGCGGCGTGCCACGCAATGGCGAATTTGCTCGCTGAGCGGCACAACACATTTTGGCATGACTACACAGTAATAGTCGCCGCGGGCGCTTCGGCAGGCATCGGGCTGAATGCGTTGCCGCCTGTGCGCAAGGCTATCGGGAGCGGATTCGAGACCAAGACCATCACGCTCTCGTGCGGCAAGCTGACCACTGGTGTTACAGTACCGCAGTGGTCATCAATTCTGATGCTGCGCAATCTCAAGTCGCCGGAGACCTATTTTCAGGCTGCGTTCCGCGTTCAGTCGCAATGGTCGATCAAGAACCCCAATGGCGACAACCCGAACGAAGAGGATATTCTCAAGCCCGTCTGCTTCGTGTTCGACTTCGCGCCCACACGCGCGCTGCGACAACTCTCTGAATACGCAATCGGCCTGTCGCCTAACGAGCCGAACCCGGAAAATGCTGTCAGGGAACTTGTGTCGTTCCTTCCAGTTCTGGCATACGACGGCGCGAACATGACGCAGATTGATGCGGGCGGTATTCTCGACATCGCGATGGCAGGCACCTCCGCGACGCTGCTGGCTCGCAAGTGGGAAAGCGCGCTACTCGTGAACGTGGACAACGACACCCTGCGCCGCATCTTGGACAACCCCGATGCGATGGCCGCCGTTGAGCGTATCGAGGGCTGGCGCTCGCTTGGCGACAACATTATCGAGACGATCATCAACAAGAGCGAGAAGGTCAAGGAACTTAAGAACAAAGGAAAGAATAAGGGGCTAACGGAAAAGGAAAAAAAGCAGCTCACCGACGAGGAAAAGGAGTATAAGTCCAAGCGCAAGCTCGTCCAGGACAAATTGATCAAGTTTGCGACGCGGATTCCCGCGTTCATGTATCTGACTGATTTCCGCGAGAATACGTTGCAGGATGTCATTACAAAGCTCGAACCGGAGCTGTTCCGCACTGTTACCGGCCTGACGGTGAATGACTTCCACTTGCTCGTAACACTCAAGGTGTTCAATACCGAGCAGATGAACCAAGCCGTGTTTGCATTCCGGCGATACGAGGATGCATCGCTTCGTTACGCCGGCATAGATAGCCACCCAAGTCTGACTCATTATGGCCTGTACGACACCGTAGTGGCAAGGGAATGACGCGTGGCTGCGCGGCTTGGCGCTTAATGACGCGCTGGACGAGAATTACTGGGCTATCATAGCTGGCTGAACCGCTCAGTATCGCATAAACACACAAAACTGGGGAGCGGATGGTGTATGCACTCCCCAGTCGCGTGTTCCCGCTCTAGAACGAAATGTCACTCACTTCTTCGCTGTGACCGTTGTGACCATTCTCGATGCGATCCAGCAGCACCAGGCGGTTCGCATCGATGTCGAGGCTCGGCTGCGGCGTACCAGTCTGTGACTTCCAACATAACTTGAGACGAGACTCGCCCACCTCACGGGAAGCACTGCGACTCGCTGTCCAAAAAACGTGAGACTGAATCCAATGTAACTTGAGAAAAATGGTGCTGTCGCCTCCACGACAGCACCGCTGCGGTCTGAGCCATATCAGAACGGAATATCGCTCATCGCCTCGTCGCTGTGACCGTTGTTGCCGTTCTCAGCGCGGTCAAGCAGGACGAGGCGGTTCGCGTCCATGTCGAGGCTCGGTTGGGGTGTGCCGCTCTGGTCAACCCACGCCGACGGGCGCAGCCACTCGCTGGACACCTGAATCAGGCTGCCCTTCTTCACGTAC
>Ga0163146_10003365_pt1 | contig 20394 bp, 13 predicted proteins | sample OliLakLV19MP7G1_FD_148648 | JGI IMG/M metagenome (GOLD analysis project Ga0163146, IMG submission 148648) | Freshwater microbial mat bacterial communities from Lake Vanda, McMurdo Dry Valleys, Antarctica - Oligotrophic Lake LV.19.MP7.G1 | ecosystem: Environmental > Aquatic > Freshwater > Lake >...
GGGAGGGTTGGTGTGGATTGGAGTGAGTTGGGTTGAGTTTGTTGATTTTGATGATTGGAAGGATTGGGGTGGATTGGGGTGAGTTTGTTGATTTTGTTGATTGGGAGGGTTGGTGTGGATTGGAGTGAGTGTGTTGGGTGGATTGGTGGCGATTTTGTTGATTGTGAGGGGAGGGTGTGTGTTGAGTGAGCGTGTTGAGTTGTTAATTGGGGTGTGTAGCGGGTATTTCGTATATTGGGTTGATTAGCCTGTATTTTGCTGATTTAGTTTATTGGGTGGATTCGGTTTGATGTATTGATGAAAAATGTTTCCGTGATCTTAAAATTTTCGGGATTGAGGTTTTTGTGTTTTGAAACGAATGCAAATTCATGAGATATTTTGATTAATTTTATTGTAGATAATATGCGAAGTATAATATCCATATTGGTATTGTGTTTAATTTTTGTTACTGCGGAAGGGCAGAATCAAAATTCGGAGGTAAAAAAGATTCCGCATTTGCATTTTCCGTATGAGCAGGAAGAAAAAACTTCGGTGCAGGTTAAAGCGGCACCGGTTGTAATGGATATGGATAATGATGGGGTTAAAGATGAGTTTGATAAAGAAATAAATTCACCGGCTTTAGCCGCAGTTGATGTTTTTGGTGTTTCGATAGATAGTGATAAGGATGGGTGTTTGGATTTTGAAGATCCGGAGCCTCTGTCGTCACCGGTATTGCCTATCCTGTTTTGTATGACTGTTATTCATGAATATTATTTTTATAAGTCGATTATTCAAAATAATCAAAAAGTAATTGGTATAGCATGTTATTGGGACCTAGTGATATATTTTAAGGAAAATAGTTTTGCCATCACTCCGGAAAATATTCCGGTAATTAGCCAGGTGGTTGATATTTTAAATTATTACCCATATTTAAAAGTAAGTTTAGCGGTAAGTGCTGTTAGTATTTCAAATAAAATTTATGGTAAAGATTTAAACAAGAAACGGGAAAAATCCGCAATCAACTATTTTCTTGAAAAAGGAATTTCAGAAAACAGAATCATAATTGATCATACTGTATCAAATAACGAGGAAGGTGAATGGATGAATGCGCCCACTTGCTTAATGAACAAAGCTACCTTTAAGTTATTTAAATAAAGGTACACTAAATACTTGCCGGAGTTTCTTTTTTTAATAGTGTAATGGGTTTTATTCTTCTCCATTCAAAAATAAATACCCCAATCACAACTACATATTCTAAAACAATAAGATAATAATTTTCTAGATATGCGGGAGTGATATAAGTGATGTAGGAAAGGTAAATGAGAAACGACCAAATTATGGCATATCGGTACAGAGAAAAAACGGATAAAATAATAAGGGGTGATAAATACCAGGGATGAATGGTTGTTGCAAAAAGACAATAAATAGAAAAGGTTATTAACAAGGCGGAAAGGAAATATTGTTTTTTATAAAATACACTTAATATTGTTATTGTTATCAAGGTAAGTACGGGTAATAATTTTCGCATTAATAAAAAGGTTTCATAATTTTCATCCTTCCCAATTATGTATCTGAATAAATAATAACTGCTCGCATTAAATTCAAATTGCTGAAAATAGAGATTTAAACTTCCAACAATGTTTTTATATTGCATAAACATGGGGAATAGAATTATTAATGCAATAATCCCGCTAATTAAACAATATTGTATTGTTCGTTTAAAGCCAATAAACTTAAAGAAGATCGGCAATAACATAACAGGCCAAAGTTTCGAACCTATGGCAAATCCAAAAGCGATTGCGGAAAAAACATCATTTTGTTTTAAAAGAAAATACAACGACAATACCAGAAAAAACACCATTATCGCCTCGAAATGCATATTGCCGGTGAGTTCTAGTATTATCAATGGATTTAATGTGTAGATCAACTGATATTTAGTAGGCATCTTGAGCCGCTGCAATAATTTTGGCAACAATAAAATTGTGCCGGCTTCAAACAAAAAAATGAAAAATTTGAGCAGAACAATATTTACATATTCATTATTAAAAGATAGAAATGCGGCACTGGTAAAAAGGAATTGACAAACAGGAGGATAAATGGTAAAATATTGTTTTGAATTGAGTTCATTAAATAAATGGGTATCCACTACATTCGTTAAATTATCGAGTGCGATCTGATCGGGAGAAAAGGCGTAAGGGTTAATGCCGTTTAATAACAATTTGCCATCCCAGATAAAACGGTAAAAATCGTCGGTAAGATTAGGTATACTGAATAACAAAACAAATCGAAGGAATAATCCGAGATATATGCTTTCTTTTACCAGATCATCAGAAACGGCATATTTAAGTAATAAAATATATAAACCGAATGCGGCGCTGTAGAGAACGAATAACTGTAAAAAATCTTCACGGGCTGTAAAATACCCGATCAATAGAAAAACAGCAACCATCAACAAATACACAGCAAATCTCCAGGTGCCGGTAATTGCTGTTTTGATCATTGTTAAGAGTTATACCTGGAATGTTTAAGCGAAAAGTAAAAAATTAATGCGAAACCGGTAAATGCAAGTATGTGGAAAGGCAATAATCCATAGTCTTCATAATAAAAGGCCATAATGATTCCCATTAAAAAATACATGCTGAACAATCCTTCCAGATAGGTGATAGGACTAATTTTAGTTGCAGCATATTTTTTGTTTTTCCAAATGTCTTTACCATTGATAATATTAAACTTAGGTGTGCGCACAAATGCTGTTTTCTGGCCGATCCAGCCTCTGAATACTGCCCAGGCATTATGTAGGCTCATACCCATAGTAATAGCAAGAAAGATAGGGAAACGCGTAATATAGATGTGTAAAGTTTTGCGCATTGTTTTTTCCCGCTGCATGGTAGAGATATAATATGCATACGCAATTGCCAAAGATCCTAACAAGAAAATACTTGCGTATTTAAAATAGTTAAAATCGATATAATGGTTTTTGATGAACAGAAGCGGAACACTTAAAATTGCTGTTATCAAAATGAAAATATAATTCGTGGTATTAAATAAATGTGCTATTGCATGTAATTTAATTCTCAACGGAAGTTCAGAATTCATTACGCTGCGGCCGATCTTTTTAGCTGTTTCTGCACCACCTTTGTTCCAACGGAATTGTTGCGATTTAAGTGCATTCATATCCGTAGGTAATTCTGCAGGAGCAGTTACATTTTCTACGTACTTAAATTTCCAGCCTTTTAATTGAGCGCGGTAACTTAAATCAAGATCTTCTGTAAGGGTATCGGCTTTCCATCCTCCCGCATCTTCAATAGTTTGTTTTCTCCAAACACCGGCTGTTCCGTTAAAATTGATAAAATAGCCCGCTGCATTTCTGCCTTGTTGTTCAATAGTGAAATGCATATCCAATGCAAAAGCCTGCATCTTGGTGAGTATGGAATAATCTTTATTTAAATGTTCCCATTTAGCCTGCACTACACCAATTTTATTGTCCTCTAAAAAATAAGGAATTGTTTTTTTAAGAAAATCGGGATAGGGTGTAAAGTCCGCATCAAAAATTGCAATGTATTCTCCTTTGGCAATTTTTAAGCCGTACTCCAATGCTCCGGCTTTAAAACCTTTGCGTTCGGGGCGTTTTATCTGAACGATATCGATTCCAAGATTCTGATAATATTCTACTTTTCGAAGTGCTATTTCAAAACTTTCGTCAGTAGAGTCGTCGAGTAGTTGGATCTCTAATTTATTTTTAGGGTAATCGAAGGCTGCAATGGCATCTATCAGACGTTCAACAACGTACATTTCATTATAAACCGGAAGTTGAACAGTTACAAGCGGATATTCCTCTTCAGGAATTTCAAACTTTGCATCTTCTTTTTGCAAGGTGCGCTTGAATTTTATGTAATGGATGGCCAAACTCAATTGCATTATGCAATAAAAGAAAAGCAAGGTAATCGCGATGGTATATATTACTATTATAGAGATTGACATGTCAATCATTTGGTTCAAAAATATTTAAAAATGGTAGTGATGATTTTGTATCCTGCCATTACTGTTCCTTTAAGCGTTCCGGTGATCTTCGATTTTCCAATTCGAGGCCGATAGTCCACCGGCACTTCTACAAAGGTCAGCTTTTTTTTGGCAGCCTTTATTTGCATTTCCACAGTCCATCCGTAATTAGTGTCCACCATTTGCAAATCCAGCAATTGCTGCCATTTTATTGCCCTGAATGGACCCAGATCACTGAATTTAGCACCGAAAAACAATTTAATGAGGGAAGTTGCTAACCAGTTCCCAAAAATTTGTTGCGGTGCCATCGACCCTTTTATCCTTTTACCTTTTGCTCTGCTGCCAATTACCATGTCGATATTCTGTTCGATAATGGGTTGAACAAGCATCTGCATTTGTTCGGGATAATCGGAATAATCTCCGTCAATGAACACAATAATATCGGGTTGCTCTTCTGCCGGTTTGTTTTTGATGTAATTTATACCCTTCAAACAAGCTGACCCATACCCTTTTCTTTCTTCTAACAAAACAGTAGCGCCCTTTTGGTGAGCAATTTCAGCAGTGTTGTCGGTTGACCCGTTATTTACTACTATTACTTCGTTCACCAGATTTGCAGGAATATCCTGTAAAACATGACCTATTGAACCACTTTCATTAAAAACCGGAATGATGACATTGATTTTTCGCATGGTTAATAGCCTGTCTCCTTCCTCAAAAAGTGCACAAAGTTACGTGAAATGTAAAAGATAATTAAATATTGTTAAGAAAGAATTTTCAAATCGTCGCTGCTGAACAGTATTTGTGTGCGATTTGTGTTATCAGGACCATTTTCCAGCTTCAAAACACCTCTCGGACAAACGGCAGCACAAACGCCGCAACCAACACAACTTGCACGCACTATGTTTTGTCCCCGCTGTGCATAAGCGCGAACATCAATTCCCATTTCGCAATAGGTGCTGCAATTTCCGCAGGATATACACTGAGCGCCATTTGTAGTGATACGGAAACGCGATTTGAAGCGTTGGATCAGTCCCATATAAGCAGCCATGGGGCAACCAAAACGGCACCAGACTCTGCTGCCCATTATTGGATAAAAGCCTACGCCTACAACTCCGCTGAAAACCATTCCAATAACAAAACTGTAGCCTTTTGCTATGGATTTTGCAGATTCTCCCAGCAATTGATTTTTAAATCCATTATCAACTAATAAAAGCACAGTTATAATAATTATTGCAGCCAAAACGGAGTGTATCATCCATCTTTCTATCTTCCAGGCCTTTAAACTTTTGTCGGAAAGGTGACGAAAAGGGTCGCCTGCTGTTTCCGCCAATCCCCCACATCCACAAACCCAACTACAATACCAGCGTTTACCTAAAAAATAGGTGAGAACGGGAGTTACAACAAAGGTTAATACCAATCCCCAAAAAATAAAGAAAGTGCCGAATGCTCCCTGTGTTTGTAAATAACTGAGCGTGGAAGGAAAAATTGCGTCGTAATCCAAAGGCCAGAAATAGGTGAGATAAGGCTCGTAATTATACATGGATTTCATGATAGCCGGTAATAACCAGGCAAGTCCTAGTTGAAAGAACATTACAGAAATGGTTCTGATGATCTGATATTTATTATGCCGGTATTTATAAATGAATTTGAAACCCATTACTAAAAGTGCGATGGTATAAAACGAACCATATACAAACCATTGATCGGAAGGGGAATTGCGTATAAATTCACTTAAAGGGTTGAACATATTGATCAAGCCGCCTAAAAGATCAACACCGAAAACGGTTTTCCAATAATCTTTCCAATAGAGGCAAACGTAAAATCCGGTAATTATTATTCCAGCCATCCATGCCAAAGCACCGCGCGACGACATAGAAGTGAACATGGTGCGATTATTTTTTATTCCGGCAGGAAGATTTCCATAGGAACCTAAGGTATAAATAATAGTGCCGACGAATAAACAAACGATGGTAACTAATAAAAAGAGCAAGGGCTGATCATATCCAACACCGGCCCAGGCGAGAAATATTGCAAGAATTCCCAATGCAGTTATGGATAATCCGGTTTTTTGCAAAGTATTAAAATTTGCAGGATGTGGATTAGAAAGCGACATGGATATATTTGATTCAGTCATTGGTTTAATTTATTAGTTTGTTAATTGGATAATTTGTTAATTGATTATACTTAATTCCAAATTAAAATTATTAAAATATTTTAGCCACGATTGGAATTTTTTTATTCTTTTATTTTTTTATTTGATAGTTTGGTAATTGGTTTATTGAAATTCAATATTTTTTTATTTAAAAATCATTTTCATCAAACTTTTCTTTTCCTTTAAAATTATTTTTGTTTGGGGATGTTGGGTGTTCCAGGAATTAATAATTGCCTCTTCGAAATTTACGTAAAATTCCGGTTCGAAATTGGCTGCTTTTAAATGTGTGAGAACGTATTCCACATTTCTTTTTTCCTGCAACCACAAATTAAATAATTCGTGGCGCAATCTAATTCCGAAAATATTTATGCCGATGAAAAGATGATCCTCTTTTTTATAAACCAGGTGCATACTTTTTTTTGCATCGCCATGTTCCCAATAAAATTCTTCTTCACCCTCGCGCAATTTATTTAATACCGTTCCATACGTTTGATATTCAATATCTAAAAATTTGGCGCTGTTGAACCAAAATCCGGGATTATAATCTGTTTTAATTCCCAACATATTAAATGCAGCACATTCCCCTTGAATTTTACCGGTGTACCAAACTTGTTCCACCGTTTTTCGATCGGGCAACGACTCCTGAAACTGAGCGCAGTCGCCGGCTGCGTAGATATCCTCCAGATTGGTCGTCATATTTTGATCGATCACCACACCGCGATCACATTTAATTTTTGTTTCTTTTAAAAATGTAATATTAGGAGAAACACCTGCTGTTAAACCTACCACTTCGCAATTAATTTCTTCCCCTTTATCGGTAATAATACTTTTCACATTTCCATTACTATCACCAATAATTTCCTTCATGGAAGTATTTAATCGCAGATCAAATCCATATTCGCGGATGTGTTTGGAGATCATGATGGATTCCTGTTCCGGTAAAATATTATTCCAGTAATTACTTTCACGCACTAAAATAGTTACGGGATAATTGCGTGAGTGTAACATTTCTGCCATTTCAATTCCAATTAATCCCCCACCAACAATTACCGCTCTGGATATTCCTTTTTTAGTATTTTTTTCTAATTCCATAAGGTCCTGATAAGAATACATTCCCTGCACACCTTTAAGGTCTTGTCCGGGCCAACCAAATTTATTTGATTTTGCTCCGGATGCAATTAATAATTTATCATATTGAAGAGATTCTCCATTTTCAAATTGCAATTTTTTATTTTCTGCATCAATCGTTTTAACCCATGCCTTTTTGAGATTGATTCTGTTCTTTTTCCAGAACCAGTTTTCGTAAGGTTGCGTATGTTCAAATTTCATGTGACCCATATAAACATACATAAGAGCAGTTCTGCTAAAAAAATAATCTGTTTCGCCGGAGATCACCGTGATTTCATGATCCGAATTTTTCCGAACCGTTCTTGCGGCAGTAATGCCGGTTATGCCATTTCCTATAATTACGATATGCATATAGATAAGAGTATTGCCAATTTGAATAAAGGTATTGTGAAAATAGGAAGATTAGTTGAAAAGTTCACGAAAATTGTGAAAGTTTGGTAAAAGCGGTTTCCGTTGATTCTAAACTTATGCTGCTGCCCAAAAACGCATATTTTTACTGTTATTATTAGGAAATGCCAAATACTTATTTTACATTTATCATCTCAAAACACCAAACCCCTGATTTTTGGCCCCAAAGCCAACTCTCTCCGGTTGATGTTTTGGATTTTATTTAGAAATCTAAAACTAACAACTATGAAAAATCAAAATTTTTTGCTTCCATCAAAAAAAAGTACATCGTACAAAAATTTGTTACAAATTTTTGTACGATGTTAATCACTGCATTTACTATGAGTAAGTTATTGTGGAGAGATAAGGAGTTAATTAGCGTTATATCTAAGGATACTCCATTCTTATTACCGGATAGTGTGTTTGAGGATACTATTGAAGAGGAGGAATATGCTTTTGGAGATACAGTTTCCATACAAATTGACGGATTGGATACCACCTTTATAATTTCAACGGATTCCACAGAAAACATGTTCATTTTCAATACATCAAATATCTATGTAAAACCCTCCGGAACACCGAAAACATTAAACCAGGAATTATATGGAGTAAATGTGTCAAGCTTGTTTGAACATACTACTTTTGAAGATAATGCCATTTATGTAGATTCTGCGGATCCGTGGGAATTACTCAGTGAAATGAAACCAAGAGTAATTCGTTTTCCTGATGGCTCCGGCGGCAAATTTTCAAGAATGCTTGGCTCGGAAAATAAAGATATCAATGATGCTGATTATGGACTTTGGAATAGTGGTTACGGTTTTAATCTTACGGAGATTATTCCATACTATGATATGACAGATGGAACAATAGATCACGCTGCTTGGACTGCTGAAGATGTGGTAGGTTTGAATGTTACAGATCCGGATGATCCTGATTGGGATTGGATTTACTCGCAAGATGTTGAAGATTTTATTACATTGGTAAATCATTATGTTGATCAGGTAAAATACGATCCAACCGACTATACCGATTACGCAGGACAAGAAGATGAGCCATTATACATTAATGAATTTATAAAACTCATTGAAAAAATTGAAACAGATAATGAGTATACAGTGGATGTAATTATTTGCCTTGATGTATTAAATGAAACTGCAGAACAATGCAAGGCAATTATTGAATACCTTCAGGATAATGAACTATATAATGTGCATATTGCCGGTATAGAACTTGGCAATGAAGTATATGCAAAGTTTTTCGGGCGTTCGATAGGTTTTGCTGTGTATGGTGAATTAGGGTTAGGGGTTAAAACTACCTTCGAACATTATTGGGATTATATAAACGGCGGAGATTACAGTAGTTTTGGTTTTACATCAGACTTTGACTTAACAGATGTTTTACCTGCTGAAATGTTAGTAAGTGATGCGCATGATTATTTAGACGTATTTAAGGGCACAACAGATGCAAATATTTATGAAATAAAAATAGGTATACCCGCTCAAAACAATGGCAACGGATTTGCCTTTTTAACTGGAGAAGATGATTATTTTTTTGCAGGAGGACCGGAGGATGATTGGAATGAAGATTTATATGACCATTATAGTGAAGAAATATTTTGGGGGTCAGGATATCGGTTTGCTTTTAACGCAGTAATACTTCACCCATATTATGCCGCATCAAATTATGAAGACCCGGAAGACCCTTTAAACAATAATTGGTATAATATACCGCTTTGTTTGGATGATGACCCATATACTGCTTTATGGGATTTTGCTGCTTATGACGAAGACCTGCGATGCGCCTTCGATGGCATTATTGGTATTGGAGATGAAGTTGGTAATTTCAGAAAGGTAATTACTTCAAGGCATAAAGATGCATTTCAGGAACATAATTTAAAGCTGCATTTTAATGAAACAGGCGAAGATCGAAAAGAATTATGGACAACAGAATCGAATTTATTAGATAAGGTGGATGGAGCAGACCTAGATGTTCAACAAAGATTAAGTATCTATTCCAACAGTTTTGTGCATGCCTATTTTCTGCAGGAATGGTTTTTAAGAAATGTAAAAATTAATTTCCAAACCACCTATTTTAAAGAAAACTTTTTTACTTATTCCACCTTACAGAATTTTTTAGGAGGGAGTACTATCAACCTTGTGAATTTATCCGATCAACAAGATCAGATAGAATTGGATATAATAACAGATTGTGATGAGGATAAAATTGATGATTATTATGTTGCAAAAACAACATACCACGAAATGAAGTTACTGAGTGCCATTTCATCAAACGATTTGCAATATTTGCCTTTAAATGGAGTGGTATTTACAGGTAATATAAATCTTGTTCCCACAATGTTTGTAGATGAATCCGAAGGGTTATTATATTGTTTTTATACGAATGTAAAGGGCACATTACAAAATTATGTATTTGACCCTGAAAATCTCATTTCTTTTTATCCTTATGCTGATATTGTTTTATTAAATCAAACGCCTGCCACTATTTATTGTTTGGATGCCGATCAGTTATATTCAAATAGCGGCAGAAGCTCCTTATTTGATTATAATACTGCTTACAACGATTGCGATGATTTGGGCACCTATCTTAACCGTTTTGAATTGAATTCAATTTCCGTTTATGAAAATGACCCCGATTGCTCCGGCGACATACCAACGGGAGGGGTATGCGTAACGGTTCCGGCCTATTCCTGCGGATATTTCACCATTCCAATGTATCCTTTCGAAATGCGTTTGGGAAAAAACACAAATATTTTTAATTTGATACCAAATCCGGCAAGTACAGGTTTTCGCATCAGAAATAAGGCAGGGCTCGAATTATTGGAGGAACTTGATTTAAAAATATTTAATAATCGGGGTGTCCAGGTGAAACAATTAATGTATGAGAATGAAGAATTTGTAAATATTGCAGATCTACCTGTTGGCGTTTATTTTGTAACTCTCACCAATAAAAAAGGCGAAACAGAAACTCAAAAATTAATTAAAATGCAATGAAAAATACCGGCTTTAACTTAAAAACATATTCTGCTTTTGCCTGCGCATTTCTTATAAACGCAAATACGCAAGCAGAAGTAGAATATACAGATATAGAACCCGACATAATTTTAGACGCTGATTTTGAAAGTGATGGAGTGGATATGGATAATAATGGCACAATTGACTTTGCATTTTTAAATTTTTCGTATCCTTGGTATAGTCCTGGTTATTCATTCATCGAAAGGATTTTCGTAGGACCATATGGAACACCTTTAAATGAAGTTGCAGGAACAGGGAGTTTATTCTATTTTCCTTATGCGATCGAATTTGGAAATTTTATTGATTTTTCACTCAGTTTTCAAAACTATGGATTTCAAATAATGGCATGGTATAAATTTATTTCACTCGAAACCGGTTCAGGTGAAATAGTAACTTTTACAGGCTATGGAGGCGAATGGTATCCCGAAAAACTTGACCATTACCTCGGTGTTCATTTTATAGATGAAAATGCAGATTATCATTACGGTTGGATACGCTGCGATGTTAAGGATGAAGGCAGAACATTAATAATTAAAGATTATGCGTATGAAAAATTTATTGAGCATGAAATTATAGCAGGCGATACCATAGGTTATATGCCATTTGGGTATGATTCGGCAGCAATAAATCCGGCCACAGGTATTGAAAATGCATTAACCGTTGTCCAGGTTTACAGTTTTGAGAAGAGTATTTATATTCAGTTGGCGGTAATAATGCCAAAAGCACAAGTAAGTGTTTACGATCTTACTAGAAAAGAAATTTATACGTCCGAACTGACTAACCTATCAACGGTAATTCCGGTAAATGCACCAAAAGGAATGTATTTTGTTGAAATAATTGCAGAGGAAGGGAGGTTTACCAAAAAGGTTTATTTGGATTGAAAGTCGTTGAATTATTATTTGTCAAATAAAATGATATTAAACTCTAATTCACTTCATTCAACCTCCAATCATACTCCATAAACTCAATCTTAGTGTCTTCACTAATTTTTACCTCTGAATAGGTATTAATAAACTCTTTCAAAATCCCATTTTTAGTAAAATCGCCGGTAAACCAATTGAAAATGGAACTTATCTGTGCGCTTTCTGTGGTGATTTTATTTCGGGTGGCATCGTTAATAAAGTCAATCGCCTGTTGTTGTAATTGTTTTTCTAATTTATTTGCGGTATATGCCTCATTTAATAATTTGGGACAACTATAGCTGGCACAATTAACGGCAAAGTGGATTCGGGGTTCCTCCATTTTGCGCAGAATATTATGTTCAATATTATTCAGGTCTAAGGTTTGACCTTCAATCGAAATAAATTTAATATCCCAAACAGAATTAATAAATGCAACACCGGGTTGAATGTCTTTAATACTCTCGAGCGGATAATTTCGGATAATGAGTTGGATGGTATACGCATTATAGGCATTTATCCAATAAGCCATAATTTCTTCTCTGCTCCAGGTTTTTTCATTTGGGTAATTGGTTTCTATTAATTGCAGGTAAGAATTTAATTTTAGGCTATCGGCAATAAAGTTTTCGTAGTTTACAAATCCCGTTTCAGTTACGTTTTTTTTCAAAAGGCCATTAAAGATATCATGACTTATTGGTTTGGAATCTGTTTGGATACCATTGATGGTTTTGCAGGAAAACAATGTAGTTAAAAGAAATAGGATAGATAGACCGAATATAGAGCGCATTAGAAATTATTTTACTTAATAAAGATACGAATAAATCGCAATACCAGATTTAAATAAAACCGCACAATATAAATTTCCATACATTCAAAGATATTTCATCCATCAGCATCCTCTATTGGGCTAAAGCCCGGAATTAGGTTCGTTATTTATCCGTGGGTTAAAACCCACGGCTATTGAGAAAAACATATGGATCGGTGAAACTAAATGTTATTATTTATTGGATTGCACCATTTTAATTCCAATGCAAAATCTAAAAACAACCCAGGGCTAATAAGAAAAATATATTGATCGGTGAAATTAAATGTTATTATTTATTGGATTGCACCATTTTAATTCCAATGCAAAATCTAAAAATAACCCCCGGCTTTAGCCGGTGGGGAAAGCCAATCCAACCTACGGGCTTTAGCCCAAATTTCGAATCATCGGGGATGTGAATTAATATCCATAGAATGAAAATGTAAAACTGCACTTTGTGAAAATGCAAAATATTAATTTCCATACATTCAAAGATATTTCATCCCGCAGCATCCTCTATTGGGCTAAAGCCCGGAATTAGGTTCGTTATTTATCCGTGGGTTAAAACCCACGGCTATTGGGAAAAACATATGGATCGGTAAAACTAAATGTTATCATTTATTTATTGGATTGCACCAATTTAATTCCAATGCAAAATCTAAAAATAACCCAGGGCTAATAAGAAAAATATATTGATCGATGAAACTAAATGTTATCATTTATTTATTGGATTGCACCATTTTAATTCCAATGCAAAATCTAAAAATAACCCAGGGCTAATAAGAAAAATATATTGATCGGTGAAACTAAATGTTATTATTTATTGGATTACACCATTTTAATTCCAATGCAAAATCTAAAAATAACCCCCGGCTTTAGCCGGAGGGAAAAGCCAACCCGCCCTACGGGCTTTAGCCCAAATTTCGAATCATCGGGGATGTGAATTAATATCAATAGAAACAGGGAAGTCTGAAAAAAAACAAATTCTTTATACTGTGTTTTTTTAAGAATTAAAATTAATTTTTAATAATCTCCCTGATTACCGTTTCTCCATTTGCAAGCGTTGCTTTTATAAAATAAAGTCCGGGGGCTACGTTGCTGATATTCAAATTAATAACACCAAGTTTCTCTTGAATATTATCAGTTATAATTTTATTTCCGGTAATATCAAAAAGTTCAATTTGTAATCCATTGGTTCCGGCATTTATATATTCCAATTGGAAAATTCCGTTTGTAGGATTAGGATAAATATGCATAGAAAAGGCGGATGTTTCTTCAAAGAGCAAACCAGGTAAAATATTCAGGGTATAATCTTCCACTTCACCGTTAGAGAAAGTTTCGCAGGAAGTAGGATATCCACCATATTTGCAACTTATGCGCATGCGTGTCAAGCCAGTGGATGCGGATAAGGGAATGCTGAAATTTTTATTGAAAATTGCGGATGATGTTGCTACTTTTTGAAATATTTGTTCCCCTGCATCCGCAAAATCACCATCGCGATTAAAATCCATCCATCCCTTCCAATACATTTGATAAATTGTACCTGAAAAACCGGCACTATATTTTAATGCATAGGTACTTCCTTTGGAAACATTTGTAGAAAGCGCTGTGCCATCATAATATCCACCGTCGCTTCCGGATGTTCTTGTGATGCTTCCAATTTTAACATAATCAATATGGCGTGATGTGCCGGAAGTTCCGGAACTGCTGCAATAGGATATTCCTGCCGGAGTAAAGGAAGCTGTATAATCCTCCACTTCTCCATAATCAAATGTTTCACAAGAAGTTGCAAGGGCATTATATTTCATAGTGATGCGCAAACGCGTGGTTCCTGTTAATCCCGCAGGAACAGAAAAACTTCCACTCACAGCAGCAGTAACTGCGGCTGAATTATAAACATTTTCACCTGCATCCGTAAAATCAAGATCTTTATTGTGATCTACCCAGATTGAAAAATATTCGGGATAGGTTGAACCGGAAAATCCCGGTGTTAAAGTTAACGATGCGGTTCCTCCGGAAGTTAAATTAAATGTTATTGCAGTAAAATCTTCGTAACCTCCGTTATTTCCGGAATTATTATTCGTTCCTGCAATATTTATTGTTTGTATCCATTCATCAGAAGTAGTTAATCCTAATGATGCGCAATATGTTGGTGCGCCACCGCATGAGGTTACACAACCTGCTGCTGAAATTGTATTTCTAATTGCATTTCCCGGCTGCGTTCCAAAACCGTTATTGAAATTAATTCCATAACCGGTGAGGTGACAATAACTCATGATTGTTCCACCATCCACAGGCGGAGGACCGGCGGCGCAACCACCTTCTGTTGTATAACAATTATCTAATGCACCACCAACCCATGCGGCACAATTTTGTGTGTGGTAACTCCCGAATAAATGTCCCATTTCATGTGTAACAACCATTACTGTCCAGCTATAGGTCGGAAAATCGGAATAGCTGGCATCTATGTCGCTGTAACAATATTTATAGGGATTACACAAACCATTAATAGTTGCCGCAACGCCACCTAATCCACCTGGGTCCAGAGTTAAAAGATGTGCAATATTTCCATTAAAGGTGGTGCGATAATTCATAAAATCATTTAACGCATCATAAGAAGATGCTGCAGAATATCCATCACTGGATGTCCAGACAAATATTTCTGAAATTTGTGTAGGAACACTTTCGTTTGTAAAAATTACCGCAGAATTATTATAAATACCTGTTATATAATTTGTTGTATTTGTAACGGAACCTTTATTTTGATATAACTGATAATCAGCTTCAAAATATATTTTCGGACAAGCCGTTATTCTCTGGCTACCTTCTATCGACATGATCTCGTGAAATTGATCGAGATATGCTTCATCCTCTATTGTTGCGCAACCTGCGTTATTATTTTCCACTAAAATATCGCGGTCTGAAAATATTATATAATCATCCGTTTCTCCTTTTTTATATCTGCCAATATTAATATTTCCATCAGCAGTTGTTGAGATGATTCCCATTATTTCATTTTCAAAAATACTGATAGCTACGATAGAGTTTGGATCATTTTTTACAATGCCCTGGTAATAAATTCCCGGTTGATAATTAGCGGCTTCTTCATTCGGAATATCGGTGTTAATTTTAAATCCTTCGGCAAAAATATTTACTTCTACCAACTCAAGAGAGATAATATTGTTTTTGTAGGGAATACTAATCTCGAGTGCGGCATTTTTAGTTTTATGTAATGATGCGATCTTCACCATGTCTAATTTTGCATAGGTAATATTGTTTGCGAAAGCATCCGTATTTAATTTAAAATTCGCCATTGGATTTATTGTAAACAGGGCAGTATTTTTAAATTGGATGTTTGCATTTTTCGAATCGCTGATCATTTTTGCAATGGGTTTTAAAGCCATAGTTTGGGCTGATGAAGTGTTGCAAATAACACAAATAATCATTAATGCAGAAAGTAAAGAGGTAAATAATTTTCTCATAGCAGAACTTTTTAGGATTAAAAAAGCGTGTATGTATGCCGAAGGAATGAAACCTAAAGGTGTATTTAATTTTTGAGTTTTGCAAATAATTTGTATAACTGTTGGATAAATTATGACGGTTGAATGGTTGAAAGCGTTGTATTATAAAGATTCTGTGTCCTCATTTGCCACTAAGGCACAAAGATGGCACAAAGAAGTTTTAGTAAAGTGAAAGTCTATTTTTCCGCCAAACGGTTCAATTGTTTGAAATAGAAATTGAAATTTAAATACGTAGATGAGCAAATCTTATGTTCGATTTCCTATGTCATTTTTATACAAATCCAAACTTAGTGAATCCTTTGTGCCTTCGTGACTTCGCGGCAATTTTTTTGAGCCTTCTCCAAAATTCTTATGAATGCTAATCAATTCCCTGCGTCATTTTGCGTACAATTTTTAATTCACTAAAAAACTCCTTAGCTATAATACGAAAGAATGCATAAACCGGCATCGCGGCAATCATTCCCGGAACTCCTGCGAGTGATCCAAAAACCAATACCACAAAAAATACTTCTAATGGATGTGCTTTTATGGAATTGGAATAAATAATAGGTTGCGAAATAAAATTATCGATGAGTTGCACACCCTGGAACAGAATAAATAATTGAATTAACATTGGAGTGATATCAAAATTGGGATCCACACTTAAATTAGTGGCAATGCCTATAAACATTCCAAATAACATTCCTATAATAGGACCTATGTAAGGGATGATATTTATGATACCTGCAAATAGAGCGATCAACCAGCTGTTTGGTCCAAAGCCCAGTGCCAATAATCCTCCGGCAATTAATATAAATACGATCAGCGATTGAATTATTAAACCCACAAAATATCTGGTAAGATATTTTTTACTGGAATGTAAAATCCGTTTTGCATTGGGTTCAAATTTTGTTGGGGTGAGTATCATCACGATATTGTAAAATAATTTTTCATCTCGCAAAAAGAAAAAGGAAATAAAGGTGATGGAGAATAACGCAACTATAATATTTCCGAGACCTCCTAAAATATTATTAAAAATATGGGTGATGGATGTTACGTTTATCCAATTTTTTAAATTATCGTTTATAATCTGATCAACAGATTGTTGTGGAACATTAGGATCCTGAAAACGCACCACCAAAGAATCGAGGGCTTCCATTTGTTGCTGAAGTCCCATGGCAACCTGTTCTGTATTGAGGTTGCTGATATTATTAGTTTGTTCCACAACTAAAGGAGTAAACATTTTAACAATACCAAATATGATCCCGAATAAAACGGAAATAGTAATTAAGGAGGAAAGTACATTTGGGATTTTGAATTTTCCGATTTTAAATTTTTCCAAAAAATCGCAGATGGGTTTTCCTATAATGGAAATAATTGCTGCAATTATAAAATAAAATAATATAGTGGTGATTTGCAAGATGAGCCAAACCAGACCAAACACCAATGCAAGGGTAATCAATATTAGTATTGTAGCTCTAATGATATTATTGTTGGACCAATTTGTGGGCATTTGTCAATTTTTTGCGAAAGATAAGGATTTTGAGGATTGAAAAGAAAACGATTGGAAAATTTGAAGGCTAAAAGAATAAGTAAATGAGGTTATGAATGTTGGTAAAGTTAAAAATCGTGATTGTGTTGATGGATTAATACGTTTATTCGGCTGGGGTTTTATTGGGTAGTGAGAAATTTGTTTGCAGTGATTAATCCCTATATATATTAGTTAAGAAACAATACCTACAGCATAAAATGTAACATTGGATTAATAGCAATAAATTAAGATCAGTAATAAATACTAAAACATTTGCAATTTTTGTGAAATTTTTGGTGAATAGTGAGTAGTCAGCGGTGAATAAACCAAACTTGGAATGTTTACAAGTTAAAAAATTAATCTCACCTACCCAATTAAATTAAAGTAGGTGGAGAAAATAAATGCTAACAACACCCTCCACCATCATAAAAATAGGTAGAGCCGGAAATGAAGACATCATTTCTTTTAAGGGCTGCAAGATTTCCGGCAGTTTTGTCGCAAATAGCCAAAGGTTGGTTCGGGGTTAAGGTATGACCCTTATGGTCGTCGATATATGCTGTATCTCCGAAATAAATGGCAGTTTTACCGGTGAATACACATGGGCCGTCATTTGGCATAGGATCTTTAATTGCACAAACTTCTGCACTTTCAATATAAATTAATTCAGATGTGTCGTAATGCGCAGGATCTAAAATTCTATAAGGTCTTCTTGCACGCACTTCAATTGTGCCGAACCCAACATCGGTTATTCTATTAATATATTCCTGCAAAGGCAATGATCCGCTCAAACACAATGCGCGTAATTTTTCATCGTCGCGCAGGTTTTCCGGAATTGTTTGTTCGCAAGTTGGATCACTCATTACTAAGCGACCATGTTTTTTTAAAATGCGATACATTTCTCCCAATGCCTTTAGAAGATCTTCTTCTCTGAATATATTAAAAAGACAATTTTGTGCAGCAATATCAACCGAATTATCCTCTACCGGTAAATTAAATGCATCTCCTTTGCGCAGGTCAACAAATTCTCGTTTGAACCACGGATTTAATTTTTCCGCTTCTAATAAATTTTCATGACAGGCTTCCAGCATTTCATCAACAACATCAACCCCAATAACACCACCTTTTTTTCTGGAGAAATAGGCAAATTGCAATAATTCCATTCCACCACCAACACCTACGTACATTATTGTTGGTTCATTTACAAGATCGCGAGGATTTACTGTGCTTCCGCAACCATAATTCATCTGCAACATTTTTTGTGGAATTACCAAACCCGGTAGTTGCCAAATGGGAGTTGTAGTGCAACACAATCCTTCCTGTGGATTTTCTGCTGCTTCTTTGTATACATTTCTCGTAGTTTCTAAATAGTCTGTCGACATGTTTATTGTTTTTTGGTTTAAATAATATTATTTGAAATAAAATAAAAGAGCGCAGAAATTAATGCTGCAATAGGCAATGTAAGCACCCAGGATCCAACAATTTTACCAATCATTTTATAATCTGCTTTTTTGTTCACAACACCAATTCCGAAAATACCTCCCACAGAAACATGAGTGGTAGAAACAGGTAATCCGCTTGCACTTGCAGTCCAAACCAATACAGCAGTAACTAAATTAGAAGTAAATCCTTGACCGGAATTCATATAGGTAATTTTTTTACTCATGGTAATTGCAACTTTTCTAGCATTTAATAATCCACCAATTGCCATAACTATTGCAACAATTATAATCATCCAGGGAACATTTAAAAAACTTACCAATAATAATAATCCCGCTATTTTTGGAGCATCGTTCATTCCTCTGGCAAACCCTACAGCGCCTGCTGATAAAAAATGTAATCCATCCAATATTTTTTGTGCGCTGATACCAATTATATTTCCGTGATAACTTTCCACATAATCATTGCTAATTGAAATTGTAGAGGCAGAAATATTATTTGTTTCCGTAGAAGGTTTGTCAACTGTAATATATGTTTTTTTATCTATTTTAAGAAATAGCCGTAACTGCCGGAAAATAAAATATAAAATAATACTTGCAGCACACGCAATAAACGGGCTTAATAATAGTGGTTTGAGAAATACATCACTTAATTGCGTTAAATTTAATTCGTTACCTACTGCCATAAACCCGGCACCTATCAATGCGCCAACAATGGAATGCGTAGTGGAAATGGGAATCCCAATTTTTGTTGCTAAAAAAACTGTTGTGGCGGCACCTAATGCAACAGCTATTGCCAGAGAAGGATTTTTTAATGCTTCATCTGGAATTAAACCTTTACCCGAAAAATTTTTCATTAATCCCTGGGCTATATAAATTGCAAATAAACACCCAGCGAGTGTAGTTATTGTTCCCCAATTAATTGCTTTTTTATAATCAGTTGTCCCACTCCCAAATAATGTGGAAACACCTTTAAAATTATCGTTAGCTCCATTTGAAAATGCAAGAAAACACGCTGATAAAAGAATTATAATTGCAATCATGCTGTAACTTGTTTAAGGTCAGGAAATAAATTAAGATCCTTAATTGTATCTATATCAGAAAGTGTTTCCAGAATAAATAATTTACCATTATTATTCTCAATCTCGGTTTTAGATTCGTTAAAAAGATGTTCTGTGCTCCATTTTTTATTTTGTAAAATCCATCGGTTCCATTTTTTCATGCCTATCAAATAGTAACCTCCATCGGTTGCAGGACCAATTACAAAGTCGTTATCCTGTAAACCTTGAAAAGCTTTATTAATGTGTTCTGAAGTAAGTGCATAACAATCTGCTCCGATCATCACAACCTCTTTATATTCATTTTTAAATGGTATGGAAAATCCATAATCCATGCGCACTCCAAGATCGCCACTGCATTGCACATATTTTTTATAAATAGTATTTTCAAAAATGTCATTTCTTTCTACCAAATCAGAATAAAAAATAAATTTATCGGCATCTATTTCCGCGGTGATCTTATGTGTATGTGCCAATAGATTATTGTAAAC
>Ga0163146_10003378_pt1 | contig 20353 bp, 22 predicted proteins | sample OliLakLV19MP7G1_FD_148648 | JGI IMG/M metagenome (GOLD analysis project Ga0163146, IMG submission 148648) | Freshwater microbial mat bacterial communities from Lake Vanda, McMurdo Dry Valleys, Antarctica - Oligotrophic Lake LV.19.MP7.G1 | ecosystem: Environmental > Aquatic > Freshwater > Lake >...
TGGTGGATTGAAAAAACCAATCTGCAAAACGCTTCCAAAGTTAGAGCCACCAAAGGACTCCTAGTTCATATTTGGGGCGCCCTGGCTACTGCCCTTCTTTGGTATATTTTTTAACTCGATATTCGCACATATCATATCACTGTACGAATTTTCCAACAAATCCACTGACTGTATGTTGAGCAAATTCATATAAAACCGACATTGTTCGAGCAATTCCGCTTCTGTCTTTTCACCATCTTTCGCAATCGCTTCAATCTCTACAAAACTACCCAAATCCTGCACCTCATCCACATGAAATTTCACATTGTCAATAAAATAGATAGCACGCTGCTTGTCCACGACCACCAAAATACCTAAGGCTGCCGCCAAAACTGCTTTGAGCGCAGCATCCGGTTGGGATGGATAGAGCAAAATATTTGATTTTTTCGGACCAGCTTGGTTATCGCGTTGGTAAAAAATGAGCGCATTTTCGATATTGCCTTCCCGTAATTTCAATCTGCCACTTTCAACTCGAAAATAGGTATCCACTTGATGGTCTTCGCCGATGAAACGGGCGTTGTGCGCCAAAAGGATAGCTCGAATTTTAGTAGGCTCGGCGCAGCGGGCTTTGATTTCGACGTTGAGGTGTGGCAAGGAAATGTTGTTTATAACTAATTATCAAATAGAAAAATGAAACATGGAGCCTTTTAAAATGTGTTTCTACAACTTTATTTCAAACAAACAAACAGGCGCATTGTGATAATGGTCAGGCAGTCCATCGGTATTTTTTAAATCAAACAGTCCTAAAAAATGAAAACCGGCATTGGTATAATGTTCTATTAACTTTACATTATTGCCAAGCGTATCCAATCGTACAAAATCTTTTCCATTACTTTTTGCGTATGCTTTCGCCCATTCTATAATGATAGAAACGAAATTTTTACCTCTAAAATTGGGATTCGTGGCAATGCGATGAATGTAAATGGCAGCATCGGCATTTCGCGCTTCCCAAATTTGTTCATCACTGAAAGTAGTTGCCCACACGCAAGCAATTTCCTCCTCCATGATTAATTTCCACTGCCTGTTTTCAGCAATCTCCTTTTCCACCAGTTGCCTTTCAAACTCAGGCCATACGACGACCGTTTGCTTTGTTTTTTGATAGTCGGATGCTATTTTATAAAGGCGAAATATTTCAGTGATATCCGCTGGGGTAGAATTTTCTATTTTCATCGCCTGTCGTTCGTTTTATGGTGAGGTTACAAATGTCGAAGATATTTTAGAATCGTAACACCCAAATCTTGCTAAGTTTAAGTGCTTCCGCACTTATCTATCATTCACAAATAAAAAAACCGAAGTGTTCAAGCTTCGGTTTTTTATTTAATGATTATTTTTTATTTAATTAAAATGTTCTGTAATAAAAGTAATCAGTTGCTCCTCCTCCATCTTATTCGATGTGCTGGTAGTGGACACCGCATTTTTATACTGTGGCATATCGGCAAGAAAGTGAATGAATTGTTCTTGAATCTGACCCGTTCCGGTCACATGCACCTCCTCTACATTGAGCATGATGGCAGCAATTTCCTTGAAGAATTTCTGCGTTAAAGCAATTTCGTGGTTATTCGCTGTATTTTCATTGGAGTTACTACCTGCGCCGGGATTGTCCACACTTCCCAAAGTAACAAAATCCGCATCCTCCATATTTTCTTTACCTACAATAGTCGCATGGTGAGAATCCATCCATACCCCAAACTGTTTTTTATTTTTTGCTGACATACGTGTTGTTTTTTTTCAAAGATAGGCAATACAAGGGAAGAATAGGAGATTTTAGATAAAATTGTGATTTGGCTTTCAGTTGATAGCCATTCTTGTAAAATTATTTTTCTCATTGTGAATCGTTTTAAATCGGGTTGTTTGTGCATTTAACCGTATGGCATATATGCGTTGTTCTCATCATTTGTGCGTCATGCTTTTGGCGACACAGCGACTTCAAGCTGATTGCAACTAACCAACAGAAAAAACCAGTTGACAGGACAACCGAAATAAATTAATTTTTATATTTGCTAAATCAACAATCAACAAATGAAAGAACTCTCCAAACAAACTTCCACCTTATTATTTACACTGCTTACAGGAGTGCTGGTTGTGATTGCATTTATTTCTTATAACAAGATTAGGCAGTTTAATAAATCCGTTGATTGGGTGATGCACACCCATGTTGTAAAGGATAATATTGTTGAATTGCGTTCCAATATAAAAGATGCAGAGAGCGGGCAGCGTGGTTATCTGATGACGAACGATTCTGTTTTTCTGCAGCCATTCATCGGTGCAGAACAACGCAGCAACCTTGTATTTGCTACGCTTGATTCACTCATTAGCGACAATACAGAGCAACAAGAAAATTTAAAAAAACTTAAAACACTTGTTGATGAACGATATTTATTCCTGAATAAGAAGCTAAAACTTTTTAAAAATAACCAATCCACAAATTTACCTGCAGATAGCCTTTTGCTCGAAAGCAAAAATAAAATGGATGAAGTGCGTAAACAAATTGCGCTCATGTTGCAAGCAGAAGATACATTCTTGGAGCAGCGCATACAGGTCAAAAACCGTTCCGCCACCATCACACCCATTTATTTATTGTTGCTTTTTTTATTTTCGATTGTTGCGCTTACCCTTTTCTTTTTCCGTTTGCAAAAAGAAACAAGCTTACGGGTGTCAACAGCAAAGTTAGTTGAAGTAGAAGCAGCGGCACGCAAACAAATTGAAGCAAGTGAACTTTTTAACCGCACCGTTTTGGAAAGCAGTCCCCATTGCTTAAAAGTATTGGACCCAGAAGGTCGCATTCAGTATATGAACTTCAACGGGCTTTGCCAGATGGAGATAGATGATTTTTCAACCGTTAAAAATAAAAATTGGTGGACCCTCTGGGGCAGCGAAAACGAAGCATTGGTAAAAGCATCAATTGATAAAGCATTGAAAGGAGAAACAGCACACTTCACAGCATTCTGCCCTACTGCCAAAGGCACACCCAAATGGTGGGATGTAGTGGTATCGCCTGTAGGCAAACCCGGTGAACCTGTGCAGCAAATCATTTCTGTTTCAAGAGATATTACGCAGCAAAAAGAATACGAGACAAAAATTAAGCAAAACGAAGAACGTTTTCAGCTGGCTTTTGCTGCGGTTGATGCCGTAATTTATGACTGGAATATTGTTGAAGATAAAACCATGAGATCGGCTGAATTGAATAATTTATTGGGCTTCGACAATAATGAACCCGGTGTAGCCACAAATACCTGGTATCTTACCCGGCTGCACCCCGACGATGGAGCCAACTCAGTTGACATTATGAAAAAAGCCATCCAACAAGGCGCTGACCGCTTTGAAGATGAATATCGTTTGCTGCATAAAGAGAATTATTTTATCTGGGTAAAAGACACAGGTGTTTTTTTAAAAGATGCCCGGGGGGAAAATACACGGTGTGTGGGAAGCATTACCAATATTAGTACCCGCAAAAATGCAGAAGAAGCATTGCGTAAAAGTAAAGAACGTTTACAGGGAGGGCTGAAGGTTGCGAATGTAGCATTGGCGGAAATTGATTACAACACAGGATTGGTAAGCCTTTCGCCTGAAGCAACAGCGTTGTATGGATTGCCTGCAAATCAATTGACCGTTACCCGTGAGCAAATGCACAATACATTTCATCCAGCCTGCAAAGAAAAATTGGAACTTCTTATTGAACGATGCTTAAACCCTGATGGCGATGGACTGATAGAAACTGAGCATCGCATCCTGTTGCCCGATGGCGAAACACGCTGGCTGAAAGTGAACAAGCAGGTTTATTTTGACCGAAATGTTCATCCTGCAAAACCATCTTACAGCATCCTGGCAGCGCAGGATATTACTTCAAAAAAAGAAGCGGAATTAAAATTAAAAATAAGCGAAGAAAAATACCGTGGTTTATTTGAAACGATGGACCAGGGCTTTTGCATTATTGAACTGATTTTTGATAGCGATAACAACCCTGTGGATTATCTTTTTATGGAAGCCAATCCCATGTTTGAAAAGCAAGCGGGTACAGCCAATCCTGTAGGCAAAACCATAAGAGCATTAGTTCCAAACATGGAAGAACGCTGGTTTCAAATGTATGGTAAAGTTGCTTTAACCGGAGAAGCAAACCATTTTATTGATCGCAGCGAAGAATTAAGCCGCTGGTTTGAAGTGTACGCTTTCAGGTTAGGGGATAAAGGAAGTAAAAAAGTAGCCGTTCTTTTTACAGATATTACTGACAGAAAAAAAGCTGAGCAGGAATTAAAGGCAAGTGAAAAGCGGTTCCGCACTTTTGCCGATAGCATTCAAAACCTTGCCTGGATTGCTAATGGTGACGGATGGATTAATTGGTATAACCAGCGATGGTATGATTACACCGGAACCACGCTTGAGGAAATGGAAGGTTGGCGATGGGAAAAAGTGCATCATCCCGACCACATTGCAAAAGTTGTGGAGTTCAAAAAAGAAGCATGGAAAAAAGATGAAGCATTTGAGCTCACCTTTCCGCTGCGCAGGCACGACGGAGAATATCGTTGGTTTCTCACCCGTGCCTACCCTGTAAAAGATGCCTACGGAAATATTGAGCGATGGGTTGGAACCAATACCGATATTCATGAACAGAAAACAAGAGAACAACAAAAAGATGAATTCATAAGCATTGCCAGCCATGAAATGAAAACACCGCTTACGGCAGCTAAGGGTTATATTGCGTTACTGCTGCGTTCATTAAGTGAAGAAAACCAAACTGCTTTGTATGCAACTAAAGCCAATCAAGCGTTAGAGCGGCTGCACAACTTGATTACAGAATTATTAGACGTCAATAAAATACAAAATGGTCAACTGAATTATAATATATCTACGTTTGATTTTAATAAAATAGTAGATGAAACCATTGAAAACATTCAGCACAGTGCAAAAAACCACAGCATACAAAAAACCGGCAACTGTTCACAACAAATAACCGGCGATAGAGGAAGGCTGCAACAGGTGTTGATTAATTTATTAAGCAATGCTGTAAAATGTTCTCCCAAGGCTGATAAGGTGTTAGTTAAAATAGAAGAGCAGGATAGTAAAATTCAGGTATCGGTTCAGGATTTTGGTATTGGTATGTCGAGGCAACATTTAGATAAAATTTTTGACAGGTATTACCGGGTGCAGGAACATTCAAGACGTTTTCAGGGATTAGGTATCGGGCTTTACATATCAAGCAATATTATAGAAAGGCACGAAGGTAAAATATGGGCAGAGAGCGAACCGGAAAAAGGAAGTACATTTTATTTTACGCTTCCAGTATAACTATTCAGAATATTTTTTACACCATAGCATAATTAATATGAAAAAAAATATTCTTATTTACGACGATGATGAAGGAAATTTACTCTTATGCAATGCCATAGTATGCAAAAGATTGCATTTTTTATAACTATTTGCCATATTGAGAAAGAAAAGAATTTTGGTATTATGAAATCTAACAAAGAGTATATTTTTCCAAAAACACGAACAGGCATTGACGGGCTTGATGAAATAACAGGGGGAGGTTTTCCCACAGGCAGACCTACGCTTATTTGCGGAAGCGCAGGTTGCGGAAAAACTTTGCTCGCCATGCAGTTTTTGGTAAAAGGAATTATGGAAGATAACGAGCCGGGCGTGTTTATGAATTTTGAAGAGAGCGCTAAAGACCTTTCGCAAAATGTAAAGTCGCTTGGGTTTGATTTGGACAAGTTGATTGCACAAAAAAAATTACGGATTGACCATGTACGCATTGAACAGTCGGAGATAGAAGAAACAGGCGAATACGATTTAGAAGGATTGTTTATTCGCCTCAATTATGCCATTGACACCATCGGTGCAAAGCGGGTAGTGCTCGACACTATAGAATCTTTATTTGGAGGACTTAGCGACCAAAGAATATTGAGAGCGGAGTTGCGCAGGTTATTTCAATGGTTAAAAGATAAAGGCGTAACCGCAATTATCACCGGAGAACGCGGAGAAAAATCACTGACACGCCAGGGATTGGAAGAATATGTTTCCGATTGTGTAATACTTCTCGACTTCCGCGTGATTGACCAGATTGCCACGCGCAGGTTACGCATTGTAAAATATCGCGGCTCCACGCACGGCTCCAACGAATATCCTTTCCTCATTGATGAAGATGGAATTTCAGTATTGCCCATTACTTCACTCAAATTAGAACACAGTGTTTCGGCAGATATAATTTCCACCGGACTTCCTGCATTAGATAAATTATTTAAAGGAAAAGGAATTTTCAGGGGAAGCAGCACACTTATTACAGGTTCAGCAGGAACGGCAAAAACAATTCTTGCATCTTATTTTGCTTTGAGCAGTTGCAGGCGCAGGGAGCGTGTACTCTATTTTTCGTTTGAAGAGTCTCCTGCCCAACTTATCCGCAACATGAAATCGCTGGATATAAATCTCGAGCCGTATGTAAAATCAAAACTGCTTCACATTCATTCCTCGCGACCATCCTTGCAGGGTCTTGAAATGCACCTTTTAGTATTGCATAAACTGATAAAGGAATTTAAACCGCTCACCGTTATTGTTGACCCCATCAGCAGCTTAGTAACCGTGGGTTCATCAAGCGAAGTGCGCGCCATGCTGGTGCGGTTGATGGACATATTGAAAGGAAATGGAATTACTGCGCTGTTCACTTCACTTAATAATGGAAGCAGGAACGAAATGGCTGACCTTACAGAAGATGCCATCTCTTCCCTTGCCGATACCTGGATAAAATTACGCAACGAAGAATTGGACAGTGGCAGGATGCGCGGTTTGCTTGTAGTAAAGTCGCGTGGAATGGGTCATTCCAATGAAGTAAATGATTTTATAATTACAGACAAGGGAATTGAAATACTCAATGCAAACAAAGCAGATAAAATTCACGCAGATAAATAAAACAATAGTATGGCAGAAGAAGAAAAGTATGAGTTGAGATTGTATGTAGCGGGGCAAACGCCAAAATCCATTCTTGCAATAAAAAATATTACAAAATATTGCAAAGAACATCTTGATGGACAATATTCATTGGAAGTAATTGACCTGCTCAAAAATCCGCAGCTTGCCGAAGGCGACCAGATATTTGCCATCCCCACATTGGTAAGAAAAGTGCCTGAACCAATAAGAAAAATTATTGGCGACCTTTCCAATGAAGAACGGGTGCTTGTTGGTTTAGACATCCGCACATTATAATACTCAAAAATTATTTTCAATGAGCGATAAAGACAAACTGAAATTAATAGTTGAAGATAAAGTTGTACTGCAACTGTATGTTTCAGGCATGTCTTCAAAATCAATGGCAGCCATTGAAAACATAAAAAGGTTGTGCGATGAACATTTGCACGATGCTTTTGAATTGCAAATAGTAGACCTGTATAAAAATCCTGAATTCGCATCAGAGCAGCAAATTGTTTTCAGCCCCTCCTTAATTAAGCGTTTACCATTACCAAAAAAAGTTTTGATAGGAACTTTTGCCGATACAGATAAAGTAATTAAAGGATTGGGCATAACATTTAACGAACGATAATGAAAACTCAACCCGAAGCAAATAACCTCGAAAGAATTGAAGACCTTGAAAACCGGCTTGCCGAAGCAGAGCAACTGATAGATGCAATTAAAACAGGAGAGGTTGATGCTTTCGCAATAAGAAGTGAAAACAAGACGGAAATATTTACACTCCATAGCGGGGATTATGCCTATCGTGTTTTAGTAGAAAATTTTAGCGAAGGCGCAATCAACATTACCGAGGAAGGATTGATCGTTTACAGCAATAAATATTTTCATGAATTGCTTGACCTTTCTTATGAAAAAGTAATCGGAACATCAGTATTTGATTTTATTCATCCCCAATCAATCGAAACATTTAAGCCTCTTTTCACAAAAGCTTTTGGCGGGCAAAGCAAAGGAGAAATCAACCTGGTTGCAGCAACCAATATTATTCCTGTTTATATTTCGCTCACATCTCTTTATCCGCAATTGCCAACAATAGGGATAATTGTAACCGACCTTACCGAGAAGAAAAAAAATGAAAAAATATTAGAAGATAAAAACAAAGAGTTGGAGAGGACGATTTTGAAGCTTTCGGACATGGAAGCAAGAAATGCCTCGAAAGATGAATTCATAAGCATTGCCAGCCATGAAATGAAAACACCGCTTACTACTGCTAAAGGTTATATTGAGTTACTGCTGCGTTCATTAAGTGAAGAAAACCAAACTGCTTTGTATGCAACCAAAGCCAATCAAGCATTAGAGCGGCTGCACGACTCGATTACAGAATTATTAGACGTCAGTAAAATACAAAATGGGCAACTGAATTATAATATAACCGGTTTTGATTTTAATGAACTGCTGGATGAAACCATGGAGAACGTTCAGCATACAACCAAAAATCATATACTCCACAAAACCGGAAATATTTCACAGCAAATAAACGGCGATAAAGGCAGACTGCAGCAGGTATTAATTAATTTACTGAGCAATGCAATAAAATATTCTCCAAATGCTGATAAAGTGTTAGTTAAAATAGAAGAGCAGGATAGTAAAGTTCAGGTATCGGTTCAGGATTTTGGTATTGGTATGTCAAAGCAGCATTTAGATAAAATTTTTGACAGGTACTACCGGGTGGAGGAACATGCTGTACACTTTCAGGGATTGGGTATTGGGCTTTACATATCTAACAATATTATAAAAAGGCACGAAGGTAAAATGTGGGCAGAGAGTGAACCGGAACAAGGAAGTACATTTTATTTTACGCTTCCAGTATAACTATTCAAAATATTTTTACACCATAGCATAATTAATATGAAAAAAAATATTCTTATTTACGACGATGATGAAGACATTTTATTTTTATGTAAAGCCATTTTAGCTGATTATGATTTTGTAGTAGAAACTTTATCAAAGTGCGAAAATGTTCTAACCGACATTCAAACATTTAACCCTCTTGTTATTCTAATGGATTTATGGATTCCCCGAATTGGTGGTGAAAAAGCAATTGAAATTATAAAGCAAAATGAAAGTACAAAACAAACACCTGTTATAATATTTTCTGCCAATGCAAATATTGAGGACATCAGTAAAAAAGTAAATGCAGACGGTTATATAGAAAAACCATTTACCATTAGCACTTTTATTGAAACTATACAACGACATGTAGGTTAGACAACATTTGCGGTTGACCGACGAGAAGCAGCACGAACGCACAACAAAAGTATTGCTGCAAGTGGGGCTGGACGTTGTAATCCTCGGCAGCAGCAACATGGCATCTTTTGCGCGGGCTTGACCAAACATCGGTGAACATTTATTTTGTCTTGTACAGCAGCAATATAGCAGCAGCGGTTCCGGGCGGACGATTTTCAAATCCCCACCTGCAGCAATACTCAAAACGTTGTGCGTCACCTTTGAACGACCATTTACATCATTAAACAGAAAAAGAAATGAAACAAACTTTTGACAGGACAAACCCAGATGAGGCAGATGAATATTTTATGGATTGCATTCGGGAAGGTAATTTGAAAAATGCTATGACTTGCTTTGACCAAGAAGCAGTGTATATGGACAAGGACGGAAATGCAATTAGTGGACTTGCCAATATAGAAAAGGTGGTTGCTAATCTTTGCAATATGAAACCTGACATTAAAATTTATAAGCACAAAAATTCACCAGTCGGTAATGACCTGATATATCGTTTAGACAAGTGGACTATGACAGCTACAGACCCACAAGGTAATCCAATTAAGATGCAAGGAGCTTCCGCTCATATAATGCGTAAAAACGCAGACGGAGTTTGGCTTTGGCTTGTTGACAACCCTTTTGCTGCATCATTCTTTGCTGACTGATATATTAAATAATTTAATGAAAATTAAGGCGAACGCCCAACAGCATTTTGGCAATAGGCGGGCTGACGTGCTTCGTAGAAACATTTGTGCTAAAACAAACATTTATGCTTCGTATGAACATTTGTGCTAAAAATCCCGCCCATCGCCAAGCTGCAAACGTTGTGCGTTCGTGCTTCAACGCTTCTACTATTAAAACTATCAAAAAACCAACCAACAAAAAAACTGTTGACAAGGCAAATAAAATAAACTAAATTTAAATTTTCATGATGACTGAATTTAAAGTTGATCTAACGAATTGCGACAAAGAGCCCATTCATATTTTAGGAAAGGTTCAGGGTCATGGTTTTTTAATTGGGGTGAATAGCAAAGACCAGTTGATCAACTACATCAGCGAAAATACTGCTGCCTATATTAATGAGGATGCCGTAAAATATCTTGGAAAGCGTATTGATGAATTAGAAGCCAGGATGAACATTTCCAATTATGGCAATGAGCTAAAACTGTCTCAAATTATTACCCTGGGGTTAGGCAACGGATTTGAAAGCATTAATCCTTTTTACATAGAACTGGATGGCAAAGCATTCAACTTGATCATAAAAAATGCTGCTGGCATCTACCTGCTGGAGTTTGAGCCCTGCGACAAAAAAGAAGAATTTGATGTACAAAAAACAATCGGGCGTTCGATATCAGAAATACTGGGGGAGTCAAGATTACATTCCATGCTTAAAACGGCGGCAAGGGAAATAAAGAAAATCATACAGTACGACAGAGTGATGATTTACCAGTTTGGAGAAGATGGACATGGGGAAGTGGTTGCAGAAGAAAAGAATATTGAACTGGAACCTTTTCTGGGAATGCATTACCCGGCTTCAGATATTCCAAAGCAGGCAAGGGAATTGTACAAAATAAATTTAACCCGAATTATAGCAGACGTAGATATGGATTGCCCTGCTATCATTAGTAACCAGGGGCAAGATGCGCCACTTGATCTTACTCATTCTGTATTAAGGGCTGTTTCGCCCATTCATATCCAGTATTTAAAAAACATGGGTGTTGCGGCTAGCTTCAGCATCAGTCTTCTTTCGCACGGTGAGCTTTGGGGCTTGGTAGCCTGCCACAATTATTCCCCCAAATTTATTGATTATAAAGCAAGGGAGGCTTCAAAATTAATTGGTCAGATACTCTCTCCTGCCTTGGAGTATAGAATTGGAGAAGAGGATAATGACAAATTTGGGCTGATAAACGAGTCAGTTAGCACACTTATAAAATATATAGAAAAGGAAAGTGATATTGTAAGCGCATTAACAGCCAATGCAATTACTATCAATAATGTTTGCGCCAGCACTGGAGCAGTACTTGTATTTGATAGCAAGATTATTAGTATTGGGTTAACGCCCAACAACGATGAAATTAAAGAAATTGTAAAATGGGTAATTGATAATTCGCAAGATATGGTGTTTTATACACATAGATTACCGGCTATGTACCCTGCTGCAGAAAAGTACAGTGATTTTGCCAGTGGATTATTTGCCTGCATACTTTCTAGGGAATTATCTGAAATGATTTTATTTTTTAAACCGGAGCAAAAACAAAGCATTATCTGGGGTGGAAATCCAGAAAAAGCTGTAGAGGCAGCCAGTGATGGTTCTTTGCAATTATTTCCACGCAAGTCTTTTGACAAATGGACAGAAACAGTAAGGTACAGCTCAGTAAAATGGGGTCGGGGAGAAATTGCTGCTCTCATCAATTTGCGAGAACAGGTAATTTACCAGATAAACCGTAAGGCAAATGAAATACGGCAGCTAAATGAGCGGCTAAAACTGGCTTATGAAGAATTGGATACCTTTAGCTTTACAGTTTCGCACGACCTTCGTACCCCATTATCTTCTATAAAAAGTTATACGGAATTATTGTTGCTTACAAATGAAAGCCTTGATGATAACGCCAAAAAAATATTGGAAAGAATAAATGCCTGTTCTGATAGGATGGCGTTGTTGATTAAAGAAATATTGAATTACTCCAGTTATTCTAGGAATGAAATTAAGTTGGAAAAGATAAATATGAGGCAATTGATAGAAGGCGTTAAAGCAGAGATTGACGAATCATTACAACCGCAAAACCTTGAATTTATCATTGGGAATACGCCGGATATTTCTGGGGACGCTGTTATGATAGGGCAGGTATTTGCTAACCTGCTGAATAATGCAGTAAAATATTCGTCCAAGGCAGGCAAGGCGGTTGTAAAAGTAGAAGGATATGTTTCGGAAAACGAAACTATTTATACAGTTGCTGATAATGGAATTGGTATTGATATAAAATACCATAACCGGGTTTTTGAATTGTTTAAACGCATGGATAATGTAAAAGACTTTGAAGGCACGGGCGTAGGGTTGGCCATTGTAAAAAGAATAATGGAAAAGCACCAAGGGAGGATATGGTTTGAAAGCCAGCTTGGCAAAGGCACTATTTTTTATGTAAGTTTTAAAAATGAACCGATTGGATAAAGTAGATATATTTATAGTGGAAGACAACGAAGACTTTTCTTTTTTAATTGAAAAAGCAATTGATCATATTGATAAGGAATTGTCTTTAAAGATTGTTGATAACGGATTGACTGCACTGGAAGTTTTGAAGCATTATGACCAGGAAGGCACAAGGCCGAGGATTATCTTGCTCGATTTAAATTTACCCGGTTTATCAGGTTTGGATTTATTAAGAGAGATAAAGGGGATTGAGTTTTTAAAACAGGTGCCGATTATTCTTTTTACAACATCTGATAATCCGAAAGACGTAAGGGCAGCAACAGAATATGGTGCCAATGCTTATGTTACCAAACCGCATGGTTACATAGCACTGATAGACTGTTTAAGGTCGCTTTTTAATTTTTGGTTTACCCATCACACAACAATAAAGTAATGATATGAAAAAGATTTTTATAGTAGAGGATGATGAAGACATTACAGATATACTTACTATAGCTCTTGGCGCCAGGTACAATCTGTCAATTATAAACGACACTAATAACCTGATGGAAAGAATGAATGACTTTTTACCCGATCTTATTATCACGGATAATTTTGTAGGGCAAAAAGTGGCGGCAGAAATTATTGAAGAGATAAGGAGTGATCATCGTTTCAGCAGTATCCCGGTTATTTTATTTTCTGGACACCCAGATATTAAAAAAATAGCTAAAGAAATTGAAGCCAATTCATATTTAAGCAAACCATTTACATTGGAGGAATTATATTCTTGCATTGAGAAAGTATTAACTATCCTTCCCGGTGAGAAAGAAGTACGGGGAAACATCCATGCTTAACAGTGGGAATATTTTGTGTGCAAAAAATCAAGAATAACTTACCCCACTACCATAAAATAATAAAGCAACCACATTATCAATGATCTTAGAGAAGCTAAAAAACTACACCAAATCGTTCCATCATTTGGCAGAAGAACAAAATTTTTCAGATAAATTGAGAGATGGAACTATCAATAAGGAAGAATATATTATCCTGTTAAAGCGATTGTATTGTTTTTTTAGCCAGGCAAAAATAATTGCTGATAAGTATGCTGATGATACTATTATCAAAGCCAAATTATTTGAAGAAAAACTTACTTGTTTAAAAAATGATCTTACTGAATTAGGCTTAACAGACTTTAGCGAAAATATAGTGTTCGATGAACTAAATTATTTTGACAGCATCGGATTTTGTTATGTACCCTTGGGTTCAATGCTTGGTGGTAAAATGATTTACAATAACCTGATAAAAATGCAAATGAATGAAAGCATTCATCTTCCTGTTCGTTTTTATAAAAGTTGTAAGGATTCTGTCTTTATCAACTGGAATGACTTTAGCAATCATCTGAATTCAATCGATGTAAATCATCATAATGATATTTTGAACGGCGCAAAATTATCTTATCTGCATTTTATTTATCTGTGTATGATGCTACGATAAGTATAACCAGATTCAGGAGCATCCACCAATTTTCAAAACTTATGCATTGACCTTTATATTTCTCACGACATTATAAAAATGTATAAGGCAATGTGTGGGCAGAAAGCCAAATTGATAAGAGTGGCATTAAAGACGTTAATAAAAAAGTAAACGCAGACGGTTATATAGAAAAACCATTTACCCTTAGCACTTTTATTGAAACCATACAACTACATGCAGGTTAGACAACATTTGCGATTGACCGACGAGAAGCAGCACGAATATCTGTATTGGCGCAATATTGCGTAGTTATTCACTATCCAAGCTACTTCAAGACTGTCCCGTTTTTCATTAACAATCAAATATTTTCGGAGCATTCCATCATTCCAATATCCCATCACACCTGCTCCCGCATCTTCGCCATCGTCAATATCGGCGCTAATGCCATCGTCTCGGCTGTTTCAATCCAGTGGCAGCTTATGTATTTAAATTATTATATAATCATTATCTACTTGATTTCATTGCTTTAACAACTTTCAATGTTTCCTCTTTTGATAGTTTTTGATACTCGTCACTTTCTACCCCAAATATTGCCATTTTCCCGTTTTTGTCATTATGAACACCCCAGCCATATCTCTTTGTCAAAGGAGAGGCTCGGAAACAAGGTTGTCCTTTTGAGAAAAATTTTTCTCTTGCTTCCTTGTATTCAATTTCGGTTAAGTCGTTTTTGTCAGCAAACACTTGAAATAAAATGTCATCAGATGAATATTTGTATGGGTTCTTAAAAACCATATCAAACTGTATGTTTGCCACCGTTTTTACGCCTGCTTTTGTTGGCGGGATTTCACCAATTGTCGTTGGGCAGTCATCCGCAATTTCTATAAAAGTGTTTATGTAGTTGGTTGTATGAATTTTCATTTTGTCTGTCTATGATAATTTTTAATGTCGTTTTACAATGACTGCTAACGTTTTGCATTGCCGAAGGTTAGGGAATTTGATGCTGGTCCTGCCCGGAACTAAAGCCAAATTGAAAATATGAAGTACAAGTTAACAACAAAAGCTTAATTGAAACCGTCCTGCCGAAACCACAGCTGACAATGATTTGCAGCCGATGTTCCAATGTCCAGCCCTAACTTTTGGCAATGCATTGTTAGCGGCAGGCTTTACTACTGCAAGGGTAGTGTTTACTTGTTTGAACGTCTCACTACCATATATAGCATCGAGAAGTTTATTATAGCCAACAAAAACATTGGAATTCTTCTGTATATCATATCGGTTGATATAAGTTTTTCAATTAATTCTAGAGAAAATCTTTTATCTAATTGTGTTTGAATAGGAATCTGAATAGTTATAGTTGAAATCAATGTGACCAAATTTAATAAAAATGCTAACCAAACCATCCGCTTTGGTATAACAGTTGGTCGAAACCAAAATAAAAGTAGCTGAGGAATAAAAGATAAAAAAAAGAATATTACAAACAGGGGAATAATAAGTTTACTGTCAACCTGATGAAACTTAGGAAATTCGTCTGCTCCTACCCAACGCCATGTTCTGTAAGATACAAGTGAATTTACTATACCGCCACCAAAAACATAAAATGAAATTAGTATATAAATTGAGAAGACTATACTTGGAAATTTATTTCTGTTATCCATTTTTATTTTTTGACGCTTGATAAAATACTCGTTTTTTTATAGGATTGCCGATAGCTGACCGCCAACGGTTTGCGGCTTGGCGAAGGTGGCGATTTTTACCACAAACCTGCCTGCTGGCACTGAACTTGATGCGACGAACAAAGCTTCATTTAAGCACTGAACCCGCTTTTTTGCCAAACGCCTGTTATAGGGCGTTTTTTTATATGTTGTCAGTTTCAAAGGTGTCGGTTGTCTGTCGATATTCTTTATTCCAAAGTCTGTAAGAAAAATAAAAAAAAGAGATTATCATAAGTCCGTATATTACATATAACGGTCTGCCAACTAAATCTCTAAATGAGTTATAAAAAGATATGTTATAGAATTGACATAAATTATGAATTGTCGCTAAGAAACTTACGAAAATGACTACTCGAACTAACACATATCCAGAATGGGCAAGCATTGTCATTTTGTTTTTTGGGGTTTTATAGAAAGTTTCAAGAAAATGTCCCTTTTCATTAAAGTATAATTCTGAAACGAAGTCAGTCCGATTATTTGAAGATGACTTGATTTTTATCGTGCTATACTTAAACGAATAGTAGTAAAATGCATAAGTAATTAGGCCAACAACAATTATATTGGCTATTATTAAACCTGTCCAGCCAACACCAAAAAATCCGTATAATGGATTTGTTTCGCCAGTTGGATTTTCAAAAAACCAAAGACTGGTAGAGTAGAAGTCACACCCTCTTGAAAAAAGAAGTAAAAAGGTCAAAAGAAAAAATTTAATTTTCGTAAAGCTGTCTAATTATTTTATCGTTTTCTTAAAATGTTCCATAATGTTTCGGGGCGGTTCGTTGCCTACTAATTTGTTTCATTACTCAGGTTTTTTATTTCAAACTGTCTGTCCCATTTTGGTTTAAGTTTAAGAAAAAAGTATACCCCAAGACCCATCACCAATGCTGTCCCAATTCCTGTCATATTGTAAAAAACACTATTTGGAATTCCACTTTCTACTACTACTTTAGGCATTCTTACCAATGTCTCTGAAACAAATGCTCCACAAACACCCATAATACTCCAATACATAAAACTAAAATGAAGTGATTTTATAATTGTTGGTTGGTCGCTTAATTAGAATTGGTATAAGTCCGCAAATAAGCGTCAAACTGCTTATTACTGCTGTCCAATGAAATATTCCCCAAGTTCCAAAAAGTCTGTAAGTCATAAAGGCAGTAATCAAAACTACCGACATTGTTAAAGCGTAAAGTCGGCCAATAATTTTATGTTTTGTTGTCCCTTTGGTTAACACGAGAATAAACGTCCCAAGTAAAAGAGCAAAAATAGATGCTATAAAATGTATTAGCCCTGTGTCGCTTGTTATAAAATTTCCAAAATTCATAGGCTGTTTTTTTTCTCTCTTATCGTTTGAATATTCAGATTTAGTGTCGTCCGTTACAATGACCGCTAACGGTTTGCAGCTTGGCGAAGATGGCGATTTTTACCACAAAACCTGATTTGAAAAACCAAACTTCCATTAGCCACGAAACTGTCTTTGGAATACGAAACCCCGCCTTTTGGGTAGGTGCTGTTAATAGCCGTTTTTATTTCGCTTTAGTTAGATTATTAATCCACTCGTTTTCTAATTTAATTTCAGTGATACCAAAAATATTTTTAAAGTCCGATGGATTTAATATCAATTCCCTCATACTTTCATATCCATATTTATTTACTAAAAATTCCACTATTGAAGCAGAAAAAACATATCCGTTTATATTGCCAAATTCAACTGTTTCTGCCTTATTTAAGGCATTCCAGGTCGGAATTTTTGACTTTGTCAATTTTTTAAAACTCATTTTCTTGACTTCTTCTGTTAATTGTTTTGCATAAAAAAAAGCAAAACCCTCATCAAGCCATTTAGGTAATCCAACTCTACCTTGCTCCCGCATATTAATTATCATAGTATGACATAACTCGTGAACAATAGCTTTTCCTAATGATTCATAATTATGAACAGTACCGGGGTTTAAAGGAGACACTATTTTTAGTTCATTTTTTCCAGCTGCTCCAACCACCCAATCAGGAGCGTTTTCTAAATAAATAGCTTTGTGAAATGCTTTAATATCTGGATAAATTATGACATCTATTTTTTCAGAGAAGTTTGTCTTCATTATTTTTGTTAGCTCTACATAATTTTCATCTAATTTTTTTGCCAAATCACTGATAACGCTGGTATCCTTGTCTTCCAAATAAAAGTTGTAGTATTTATTAGAAAATTGTAATTTGTACTTGATATTTTTGTTTGGTTTCGCTATTTCAATTTCTTTTTGAGTTACAGATTTCAGGACTAAAAGTTGTTTTAATTCTCCTTCTTGCCATATTCCCGAAATGTTTTTCCTGTCAATAGATAATAAACCTCTAAAAACAGCAGATGCAGCATTTATTTCAAATGTTACTGAATCAACAACGATTAATATATCACTTAAAGGAATTCCCTTTAATCCTTTATCAGGACTCCCTACTGTTCCTTTCAAATTGTTGTCTGTGTCTTTAAATATTTCAAAAACTAATCTCGGATAATCCTCGCCCATTTTGACAATTCCCATCCAATTTCCAATGAGATTGTCTTTGATTGTCGATTGCCCAAAGACATTTGATTGAATAAATATTTGACTTGTCAGAAAAAAGATAAATAATTGTTTATACTTCATTTCGGTTATTTTTAAAATGGCTGCTAATGATTGTATTGGCGAAGTTAAGGAGTGCGTAAATACAAATCATAAGATATTGACTTTGAGGCAATTAATTTTGCCAATACTTGTTATGCGATGTAAAGTTGCGCATAACGAACAGGGCTTTGTGCAGGTGGGGTAATAGAATTCCGTCTGCCCGTAACTACTGATGATTGAAAAACAAATGTACAAGTTAAGAACTAAAGTTCAGCGATGCTTGTCAAGCCCGAACCACTGCTTGGATTTGTAAAAATGTTGATTGTACTTCCGTCAAGCCCCACTTGCACAAAACCCAATGTTGGCAATAGTACTTCTTGTTCGGAATTTTGGCAATTAATTTAGCCATTTATTTAAAAATCCACTTTTCCTTATAAAGCCTTCAAAATCTTTAATATTCAAAATATCGTAAACTGCTTGATTTTTATCAGTTGAATTTTGATAATACGCTTCTGTAATTTTATATCCCATCCAATATCCCAAATCGTTTGGTCTACCTTCTTTCTTACCATTGGAGTCGTAAAGCCAACCATGATATTTTGTTTCATTCATTATCTCTACAAATTCTCTACACAATTCATCTAAATGAGATTCTGCGTATTCTACTTTATAATCTTTTTTCATAGTTAAGCTTGCCAAGAAGTCAGCACTTCCTTCCACAATTGCTTTTTCAATTAGAGTAGCCTTACCTATTGGTTTTTGAGAATATTTCTGATTAAAATGCATGAGTTCATGAATGACAAAATAAACGATATTTTGAAAATCGTCTTTTGCAACCTCAGTGCCAATAATTATTCCATTCTCAGTAACTCCACCTCCTGAGTTAAAAGCACCAATGACAAAATATACTGGTGGAAAAACTGCTTCAGAATTAATAACCTTAAAATATTGATAATGATATTTTATAATGCCTTCAAAATCATCTAAATTTTCAGATTTGGTTCTAACTTCTGCATAGTCTTGTTTTCTATTTTTTACTGTTTTAAGTAATTTTTTAGCACTTTCAATTCGATAGGGAACAAAATCTTTTAAACCAACACTTCCATTTTCTAAATACTTAACAAAAGGGTTCTTTTCTTTTTCAATCAAATCAAAAGCTTTCCAAAAATTTTTAATATCACTTTTAACAAATACAGCGTGTTCTGGATTTTTGCTAAAATCTGTTTGACCAAATGATTTTGATATACACAGAGATAATATAAGCATGAATAAAAAATTTCTTTTAATTCTTGTCACTGTCAAATTTTTCATGTTTTATCGATTTTAGTATTACAGCCAACGGTTACGGCTTTGTGCAGGTGGTGATTTGAAAATCGTCTGCTCAAATTTAGCACAAAAGCTGATTAGAATTACAAATATTGAGTTTAGTACCGTCCGCCCCACTATCGCCAATACGATGTTAGCGGTTCGTTGCTTTTGTTCACTATTGGCTGTTGTTGTAAGTTTTACATGTTAGTCCGTTACAAGATTGTGTTTATTCCGAAAACTTAGTAAATGTTTTTCCATTGTAAAGGTACAAACCTGTTTCTCTCGTACCTACCCAAAAATTTCCAGTATTATCTTCCAAAATTGTCCATATATCGCTATTGATTAGCCCATCTTTTGTTGTAAAACGAGTGAAAGATTTTCCATCGTAACGGCAAAGTCCATAACCACCGAACCAAAGGTTTCCCTTTTTGTCTTCTATAATTCGGGCAACCATATCACCGGATAAACCATCTTTTTTTGTGAAACTTGTAAATGATTTTCCATCATATCGGTAGACTCCACTCCAATTGCTGAACCAAATATTTCCGTTTTTGTCTTGCAAAACAGGAAAAGCCCAATTGTCACCATTTGGTCTAAGGTTGGTTATGGATTTCCCATCGTAGCGGAATACTCCGACGTTACACCGCCCACCAAACCAAAAGTTACCTGCCTTATCTTCTAAAATATATTCCATTTTAAAATAACAATCACTTATGCTTTCTGTAACTATGAACGAAGTAAAGGATTCCCCATCATATACATAAACACCAATACCTGTTGCAAACCATAGTTTTCCGCTCTTTGAAATGCTCCCCAAAAATTGGACAGAAAAAGGCAAAAAAGATAATTGTTGAAAAGCGATTATCTTACAAAAAACTGTCATAAAAAATGAGCAGAAAAGCACGCCGTCAGTTTGACAGCAAATTCAA
>Ga0163146_10003381_pt1 | contig 20351 bp, 11 predicted proteins | sample OliLakLV19MP7G1_FD_148648 | JGI IMG/M metagenome (GOLD analysis project Ga0163146, IMG submission 148648) | Freshwater microbial mat bacterial communities from Lake Vanda, McMurdo Dry Valleys, Antarctica - Oligotrophic Lake LV.19.MP7.G1 | ecosystem: Environmental > Aquatic > Freshwater > Lake >...
GTATGCGGCCCGTTGCGCCGGTCGGGGCTTCCGGGCCTTGTATCGCGCCACCCTTGCCAGCAGGTCGGCCGGAAGGTGCCAGCCTTCGGGGGGCATCATCGGCCTCCCTCCCCGCCCGCGGGCTTGGCGGGGGCAGCCGCGGCCACCAGCGCCACCACGCCCGCTCGGATCGCCGGGGGCAGGTCGGGCCATGAAGCCACCACCGCCGCCAACTGGGGATCAGCAGGCTTGGGTGGTGTCGCCGGGGGCGTCGGAACACCAAAACCCGCCCCAATGTTGCCGGATTTGCTGCCGCCCGTTTCCAAAACCACCGAGTTTCCCGAATGAAACTGGGGTAGTTCAAGTCCGGCCCTGCCCATTGCCGGTTCAATCGACAATCAGGATGTTGGCGACTCTTCTGCGCACGGTCGCGTTTGCAGAGCGGGTAGACGCCGCCAATGCCCCATTGCGCAAGCACGGCCGGGCCGCGGATGAGCGGCGAGAACGCGGTGCGGGACTTCGCAATCTGGCGCGGCGACAATCGCACGAGCAACGATCGCCTGTTCAGAGTCTCGGCACCATTCGACCGCCATAAGCCAAGTCTGCAGCTGTCCCCATTTCGAGCACACCTCGGTTCATGCACTTGTGAGCCTCCGAGCAAGTCGCTTTGATTGCCTGGTATGCCCCGTCATCTTCGTTGTGGCGCATCTCAACCTGGTGAACAGTGATAAGCGCTCATGCGACGGGTGCGCTCGCGAGTTACCATCCCCGGCCATGCCTATCAACGCCCGCTCCGCAAGCCCCGTGACACCCGGCCTCGAACCCTGCTCAGCGCCCTCTCCGGGTCTCTTCTCCAATTCCCGCCCCGCCTGCGTGGGCGAGCGCATCCCCGTGTCGGTGTTCGGTTCAAGCCAAGCTGCCAGCGCGGCCGTCGCCGCCGAGATCGCCTCGCTCATCCGCGAGCGTGCTGCTCAGGGCAAACGCGCCGTCATCGGCCTCGCCACCGGCTCCACTCCGCAGGGCGTGTACGACGAGCTTGTGCGGCTCCACAAGCACGAAGGCCTGAGCTTCCGCAACGTCACCACATTCAATCTCGATGAATACTGGCCGATGGATGCCGCCGCGATGCAAAGCTATCGCCGCTTCATGCGTGAGCACCTCTTTGACCACATAGACATCGACGCTGGTCACGCCAACCTGCCTGATGGCACGATCTCCCGCGAGAGTGTGGCGCAGTTCTGCGAAGACTACGAGGGGCGCATCAAAGAAGCAGGCGGCATAGATCTTCAGCTCCTGGGCATCGGACGCACCGGCCACGTCGGTTTCAACGAGCCCGGGTCTCCGCCCGATTCCCGCACACGCCTCATCACGCTTGATAAAGTCACCCGCATGGACGCCTCGAGCGACTTCTTCGGCGAGCGTTTCGTGCCGCGGCAGGCGATCACAATGGGCGTCGGAACAATTCTCGATGCCAAGCGCATCGTGATCATGGCCTTCGGCGAGCACAAGTCCGGCATTGTCCGCCGCGCCGTGCAGGGCGATGTCACCACCAGCGTCTCGGCCAGCTACCTCCAGCGCCACCCCGCCGTCCGCTTCGTGCTCGATCCCGCTTCCGCCGCGGAGCTGACGCGATTCAAAACCCCCTGGCTCCTTGGCACGGTGGAGCAGTTCGGCCTGAAGTGGGATGAAAAGCTCACCCGCCGCGCCGTCATCTGGCTCTCGCGCGAGGTGGGCAAGCCCATCCTCAAGCTCATCGATGAAGACTACAACGAGCACGGCCTGCAGGAACTGCTGGCTGCTCCCGGTGGCAGCGGCAGCGCTTACGACATCAACCGCGTGGTCTTCCGCACGCTCGCGAAGACCATCACCGGCTGGCCCGGCGGAAAGCCCGAGTCTCCCGAACCCTTCCCCAAGCGTGTCGTGCTGTTCAGCCCTCACCCCGATGACGATGTCATCAGCATGGGCGGCACGCTCATCCGTCTCTGCGATCAAGGACACGAAGTCCACGTCGCCTATCAGACCTCCGGCAATATCGCCGTGTGGGATGAAGCCGCGATGCGCCACGTCGACTTTGTGCGGGAGTTTGCTTCTTCGTTCCCGCAGCTCGGGCGCGAGTTTACCGACAAGCTCGAATCCAACATCGAGTCCTTCCTCTCACGCAAGACCCCCGGCGACCCCGACACCGCCGAGCTTCAACGCGTGAAGGGCCTCATCCGCCGCACCGAGGCCCGCGCTGCCGCTCGTTACTCCGGCGTCAGGCCCGAGAGAATCCACTTCCTCGATCTCCCCTTCTACGAGACCGGCCGCATCCGCAAGAAACCGATCGGCGAAGAGGACATCCGCATCACCATGGAACTGCTCGAATCGGTGAAGCCCCACCAGATCTACGCCGCGGGCGACCTTTCCGACCCCCACGGCACGCATCGCGTCTGTCTCGCCGCCGTCATCGAAGCCTTCAGCCGCCTCGCCACCCGCGACTGGATGCGAGAGTGCACGCTCTGGCTCTACCGCGGCGCATGGCAGGAGTGGGGGCCCGAAGACATCGAGATGGCCGTGCCACTCTCGCCCGATGAGGTCCGCCGCAAACGCATCGCCATCTTCAAGCACGAGAGCCAGAAGGACTACGCCCTCTTCCCCGGCCCCAACGACCCGCGCGAGTTCTGGCAGCGAGCCGAGGACCGCAACCGCGCCACCGCAACGCTCTACGACAAGCTTGGCCTGGCCGAGTACGAAGCCCTGGAAGGGTTTGTCCGGTGGCGGCCGGGAATGGCCTGAAACTCCCGTCTATTCCTGGTGCGAAGCGATGCGCGCAGATCGCCGTTCGGGTAGGCTGTCCGCGTGGCACCACCCGCCACCCAGGAAGCCCACCGATGAACCGCGCTCAAACCGCCTTCTCCCTCTTCGCCGCATCAATCGCGGCATCCGCCGTCCCATCCATTGCCCTCGCCGATATCCGGCTCCCCGCCATCTTCGGCGACCACATGGTCCTCCAGCGAGAGACCGATGCCGTCATCTGGGGCTGGGCGCGGCCTGGTGAAAAAATTACCGTCACCGCATCCTGGTCCGACGCCAAGCGCGAGACCGAGACCGATCGCGATGGCCGCTTCCGGCTCACCTTTCCAACCGCCAAAGCCGGCGGACCCCACAAGCTCACCGTCTCCGGCGACAACTTGGTCGCTTTGGAGAACGTGCTGCTCGGAGAGGTCTGGCTCTGCAGCGGCCAATCCAACATGGAGTGGCCGCTCATCGAGACCGACAACGCGCAGGAAGCGATCGCCGCGGCGAATCATCCAAACATCCGGCTCTTCACCGTCGAGAACACTATCTCCGCCCACGAACGAATCGATGCGACCGGCGCTTGGGCGGCGTGCACGCCGCAGACCGCCGTACACATCACCGCAGTGGGGTACTACTTCGCGCGATCACTTCAGGAAAAGCTCGGCAACGATCTGCCCATCGGGCTCATCGCCGCCGACTGGGGCGGCACGCCCGCCGAATCCTGGACTTCCGCTTCCGGGCTGACCAAGTTCCCCGAGTTCACCGAAACGCTGGAGTTCCTGCACGCCATGGGTCGCGACCCCGCCGCCCGCGCGAAGATTCTCCGCGAACGCGGCGAAGGCTGGTGGAACAGCCTCGATCGCCTGAGCAAGCCCCCTGCCAACTGGGCAACCGCCGAGTTCGACGACGCCGCATGGAAAAAGGCAACGCTCCCGGCAACCTGGGGCGAGGGCGGTGCCGCAGATCTCGCCGGCTTCGACGGGGTTGGCTATTTTCGCCGCGTGATCGATCTCCCTGCCGATTGGGAAGGCAAGGCCGCGACACTCGAGCTCGGCGCCATCGACGATTACGATGACGCGTGGCTGAACGGCAAGCTCATCGGCAGCACCCACGGCGAGAACCAGTGGTCCGTCGGGCGAAAGTACTCAATTCCTGATGGCGTGCTCAAGGCAGGCCGCAACGTTGTCGCCGTCCGCGTGCTCGACACGGCCGGAATCGGCGGCATCAACGGCCAGCCCGCGCAGCTCGTGATACGTGCAGCCGGTTCAGAAGGACAAACCGTCTCGCTTGCCGGAGATTGGAAGTATCTCAAAGGCGCGGAAGCCCGCTCCCTCCCATCCCGCCAGCAGAATGTCGGCATCGGCCCCAACATGGCCACCACGCTGTACAACGGCATGATCGCCCCGATCGTCGGTTATCCGCTCCGCGGCGTCATCTGGTATCAGGGCGAGTCCAACGTCGGCAGGCACGAGCAGTACAGCAGGCTCTTCCCCACCATGATCCTCGACTGGCGTGCCAAGTGGGCCGCCGCGGGCGCACGCACCGATCTGCCCTTCTATTTCGCGCAGATCGCGCCGTTCAACTACAACAACAGCGCAACCGCCGACTCCAGCGCATACCTGCGAGATGCCCAGCGCACCGCTTCCAGCACACCCAACTCCGGCATGGCCGTCACGCTCGATATCGGCAGTCCTACCGACATTCATCCTCGCAACAAGAAAACTGTCGGTGATCGCCTCGCGCGGTGGGCCCTCGCCCAGACCTACGGCCAGAACGTCGTTCCCTGCGGCCCGATGTACAAGTTCGTCCGCGGCGAGGGCGATAAGCTGCGAGTCGAGTTCGATCACGTCGGCAAGGATGGGGGTGGCCTCGAGTTCCGCGGCGACCCCGCCGCCAGCCGCAGCTTCTGGATCGCCGGCGAAGACCAGAAGTTCTTCGTCGCGGCCGCATCCATCGATGGCGAAACACTCCTCCTCAGCAACCCGCGCGTGCCGCGCCCCGCCGTCGCGCGCTACGCATGGGCCAACTCTCCCGCCGCAGTCTTGTTCAACAAAGAGGGCCTCCCCGCCTCCAGCTTTCGCTCCGACACCTGGGGCGATGATGCCAGCCCGCCGAGCAACGACGATGAGATGCGCGGCCACCGCACGACCGAGCCCGGCTACACCGACCTTTTTAGCGGCAAAGACCTCTCCGGCTGGGTGAACGTCAACTGCGCCCCAAGCACATGGCAGATCGGGCAGGATGATGAGGGCGGCGCGGTGATCGCCTGCTCCGGCGTCCCCACCGGTGTCCTCCGCACCGACCGCATGTACGAAAACTTCGAGCTTGAGCTGGAGTACCGCCACCTCGTCCCCGGCGGCAACGCCGGACTCTTTGTCTGGAGCGATGCCCTCACCGCCCGCGGCCAGCCCTTCACGCGTAGCGTCGAAGTGCAGGTCATGGATGGCCAGGAAGGCGACTGGTACACCAGCGATGGCGACATCTTCCCCATCCACGGCGCGAAGATGACCCCTGAGAATCCGCGTGGCAACGGCGACCGGGCGTTCCCGACCGAAAAGCGCGCCAACCGCTCGCCGCTCTGGAACCACTACCGCGTCATCTGCAACAGCGGCGAGATCAGCCTCGCCGTCAACGGCAAGGTCGTCAGCCGCGGCCGCAACATCTCACCCCGCAAGGGCTACATCTGCCTGGAAGCAGAGGGATCGCCGGTCGATTTCCGCAACATCCGTATCAAGGAGTTGCCGTCATCCGGCGCAACAACCGACCAGACCGCAACCGAAGCCCAGGGCTTCGTCTCGCTCTACACCGGTGTCGATCTCGCCGGCTGGAAGGTCGAGCCGCAGCACATCGGCCACTGGACCGCGCGCGACTGGACACTCAACTTCGATGGCAAAGCCGAAGGCGATCTGTGGAGCGAAAAGTCGTACAACGACTTTGTGCTCATCTGCGACTGGCGCTGGAGCGGCGAGGCCAAGGATGCCGACCTGCCCGTCGTGCTCGCCAATGGCGACTACGCTGCCGACGCCGACGGCAAGCAGACAACTCAGCGCGTGAAAGAAGCCGGCGACAGCGGCATCTATCTCCGCGGCAGCAGCAAGAGCCAGATCAACATGTGGTGCTGGCCCATCGGCTCGGGCGAAGTGCACGGCTACCGCGTGGACCCAAAGATGTCGCCCGAAGTCCGCGCGGGTGGCACGCCCAGGGAAGCCGCCGATGCGCCCATCGGCCGCTGGAACCGCTTCGAGATCACGATGAAGGGAGACCGACTCACCGTCGTGCTCAACGGCAAGACTGTCATCGAGAACGCGCACCTCCCCGGTGTCGCGGCCGAAGGCCCCATTGCGCTCCAGGCCCACGGCAGCCCGATCCAGTTCGCCAACATCTACATCAAAGAGCTGAAGTAATCCCGACTCTCAGGCACAGGACCTTCCGACCCATGAGATCCACCCGAACCGCTCTCCTGCTCCTCACCATCGCTGTCGCGATGCCCACGCTCGCAACCTCAGCCGATGCGCAGCCCGACGCCAACCCCGACGTCAAGCTTGGCGCGCCGCGCGAATCCGCCGCCAGCTTCAACGCCCGCATGGCGTGGTGGCGAGAATCGCGCTTTGGCATGTTCATCCACTGGGGCCTCTACGCCATCCCCGGTGGAGAGTGGGGGGGCCCTGCCGCGGGCACCAACCACGCCGAGTGGATCCGCACCACCGCGCAGATCCCCCTCGCCGAATACGACAAGCTGCTGCCCAAGTTCAACCCGGTGAACTTCAACGCCGAAGAGATCGTCCTCGCCGCCAAGAACGCCGGCATGTCCTACATCGTCATCACCAGCAAGCACCACGACGGCTTCTGCCTCTTCGACACCGCCACGACCGACTTCGATGTCATGTCCACGCCCTTCAAGCGCGACATCATGCGCGAGATGGCCGACGCCTGCCGCAAGCACGACATCAAGATCTGCTGGTACTACTCCATCATGGACTGGCACCACCGCGACTACCTGCCGCGTCGGGACTGGGAGACCGATCGCGCCACCGAAAGCGCTAACTTCGATCGCTACGTCAGCTACATGAAGGCCCAGCTCAAGGAACTCCTCACCAACTACGGCGAGATCGGCGTCCTCTGGTTCGACGGCCAGTGGGAAGGCAACTGGACCGACGAACGCGGCCACGACCTGGAGAAGTACGTCCGCTCCATCGCCCCGAGCGTCATCATCAACAGCCGCGTCGGCCGCGCGGGCGGCAACTACGGCCTCGACTCTGCGAGCGGAATGCTCGGCGACTATGCGACCCCCGAGCAGTTCATCCCCGACAGCGATCCCGGCTTCGACTGGGAGACCTGTATGACGATGAACAACCACTGGGGATACAACCGCGCCGACAAGAACTTCAAGAGCACCACCGACCTTGTCCGCAAGCTCGTCGATATCGCCAGCAAGGGCGGCAACTTCCTGCTCAACATCGGGCCCGATGAACTCGGCAACATCCCGCCCGAGTCCGTTAACCTTCTCACCGAGATTGGCGAGTGGTGGAAGGTCAACGGCGAGTCGATCCGCGGCACGCGCGCCAGCCCCTTCCCTGCCGGCCATCTGCCTTGGGGGCGATGCACGACAAAGCCCGATCAAGCTGCGCCCGGCACAACACGTCTGTATCTCCATGTGTTCGACTGGCCGCAGGACAACACCATTGTCGTTCCGGGCATCTACAACGACCCCGCACAGACGGGTGCGGTAACAACTGTTTCCCACAGACGGCCCGTCCGCGCCCTCTCGCCCACCCGCATCGATGCGGACCTGCGCATCGCGCTCACCATCGACGCCGACAATCCGCACGACACCGTCATCGCGCTGGATCTCACAGGCTCCCCCGACATCGCCATCCCGCCCACCATCTCCGCCGCGGCGGACATCTTCATCGAGTCTCTCCCCATCACCCTCTCAACGAAGCGGGACAACGTGCAAGTTCGTTACACGCTCGATGGCTCCGCTCCCGCGGCGGACTCACCCATCGCCTTCGCACCGGTCGCGCTCGATCGCAGCGCGACCTTCCGCGCCGCCTGCTTCCGCGATGGCCGCGCCGTCAGCCCCATCGCCTCGCGCCAGTTCCGCCGGGTCGAGCCGCGGCCGCCCGTCACCCCCGCGCAAACCATTCCCGGCCTTCGCGCGCAGGTCTTCACCTGGGATACCGGCGACATCCAGAGCGTCGAGGCACTCGCCTCCATGCGGCACACTTCCGAGAGCGTTGCCAAAGAGTTCTCCGCCAAGGCCCTTCAGCCGCGCGAGAAGCACTGGGGCATCATGTTCCGCGGCCACATCCGCATCCCCAGCACCGGCATCTACGAGTTCACCACCGCCTCCGATGATGGCAGCCGCCTGTGGATCGGCGACACGCTGGTTGTGGACAACGATCTCCCGCACAGCTTCAAAGCCGAACGCGGCGTCATTGCCCTCCAGGCCGGCCTCCACCCCATCCGCGTCGCCTTTTTCGAGAACTGGGGCGGCTTCGACCTCCGCGTGACTTGGCGCGAGATCGGCCACCCCGAAACGGCGATCCCCGCGGCGAACCTTGTTCACGAACCGTGAAGAACGCGCAACAACGTGCGCTGTAGCACACCATATCTTCACATTGTGAAGACACCCGCGCGGTCAAGCTTCGCGCAATCTGCGCGCGTCCTTGACCTTCTTAATGCGAGCACTCTCTAGTCTCTGTCTCGCGAGGTCCGTGTGCAGGAAGCGCCGGCCGCGAATGGAGGCAACGAATGCGAACGCGACGTGGATTTACGCTGATCGAACTCTTGGTGGTGATCGCAATCATCGCGCTGCTGGTGGGGCTGCTGCTCCCGGCGATGGGCGGCGCCAGAGCCTCTGCACGCGCGACAGCCTGCGCTGTTAACGCCCGCTCGGTTGCACAGGGTGTGGCGTTCTACAACACCGAGACCGAGTACTTCCCCCCCAGCTACGTGTACGGCGACTCCCAGACTGGAATGACCTGGGTGAAGGAGCAGCAGCTCGATTCCAATCCCAACCCCGCCAACGGCTATATCCACTGGAGCGCTGCGCTCCTGGGAGATGGCGACAAGGTCCCCGAAAAGGCGTTTGAGTGCCCCGCCGCGCCCAAGGGCGGCGCGCCCGCGACCAATCCCGGTCAAGACGCCGATGCCTGGGAGGCCTGGCAGCAAAACGACCTCGGGCAGAGCGCACCCGGCGGACCCACACCCGATGACCGCCAGGCCCGCCGGATGGCCTACACGGGAAACGGGGCGATCTTCCCCCGCAACAAGTTCAATATCACCTCTCCGCGCCGAAACCAGCTTGTGCGTGATACGCGAATCACCTTCCCCTCCAGCACCATCCTCGCCACCGAGTTTCTGCAGCTCTCGGGCGACTGGCAGACGATCGCCGACGGCGCGGAGAGCAAGAGCCATCGGCCAATCACCCCGTTCATTGGCGGCTCCTCGGGCACCAATGTCTATCAGGAGCCCGATACCGGGAACGTGCCCAGGTTCTTCTATCCCAACGACAACGAGATCTACCCCAGGGATCAGCTCGGCGCGGGCATGATCCGCGACGGCAACACGATCCTCAACGCCGTCGGTCGCACGCACCCCAACAAGGACAAGCGAATCGGTGGCGGCGCGAACTTCTCGTTCATCGATGGTCACGTCGAAAGCATGAGCGTGCTCGACTCGGTGAAGCGGAAGCTCTGGGGCGACAAGTTCTACAGCCTTACGGGCCGCAACACCGTCGTCGATCAGGACGGGTTCTAACACAACCAACATGTGATCTTCGCCCGACCTTGAACGGCCGGGGGATGAAAGCGATCTGTATTTCGCCATAATGCATCTGCTGATCTGCACCCGCAGTCAGCGAGATCAACCGGCCGAAGAAAGCCAAGTCAGTCTGCGTGGGTGGTGCCTGGACCCTGCACCGCCGTGCGCTGTCGCCTCGCAACGACACCCCGCGATCGGGACGCGGGCCTGGGTCCAACGCTGTCGGCAACCCGAGCCGGCTCATGCATCGCGACCGCGACCACTTTCCCAGGAGGAACGAATGACTCGGAAGACGAACATGAAGCTGGCCATGGCGACCGCTTGCGGCGCAGCCCTTGGCCTCACCGCTCTCACCTCAGCCCAGCCTGACTTTGTCAGCATCTCCGGCGCAACGCTGCTGGAGAATCTCTTCAACGCACGAGCAGCAACGGTCGATTTCATCGACGTCGATGCAAACGGTGTCGCCCGCGGCTTCCCAAGCGGCACTAACCAGCAGCTCGCCCCGTACGTGCTCCCGACCTTCGGCACCACCTGGGTCTGGGACCCGTCCGTGAAGGTCGCGGTTGTTTACGACGCCGTCGGCTCCACCAACGGCTTTCAGGAGCTTCTCCGCTTTGGCCGCACGTTTGTAACGCAGCCGGGCACCAACACCGATCGTACCGTCAGCCTCCCCATCGCCGATCGCACCGTCTCCTACTTCAATCGCTACCGCCACATCCTTGCGGGTGTTGGCAACAACGCCGGCGATGACAGCGGCAGTGATGAGTTCCCCGATACCGGCATTATCACCAACTCGTTCAATCCCGGCGGGACCCCCGTCCGCTCGGCTATGACCCTGAACGCCAACAACTCTTTCTCCGCGCTTTACAGCAGCACGGCCGTCCCCTCGACCTCCCCCAACGAAGGGATCACCGTCGCTGGCGGTCGCACCGTGGATATCGCGCCCCTTGACGTTCCGACCACCTGGGCCGTCACGCAGCTTGGCACGCCGGGCTTCGAGCTCAACCCGCTTGAGGCCGGTTACGGCAACAACGGACGACTCTCGGTTGACAAGGCTGGCGTTGCCACGGTCACCGGCCACAAGCTCGCAACGCTCACCGCCGGTGCGGTTCTCTCGACCACCCCGTCGGGCGTCTACAACCCTGCCGCGACCACCGACTATGTGTTCGACACCGAGTTGGTTGTTGCCCCCGTCGCCCCGATCGCGAACTTCGGTGCGGGTGTCTCGCAGATCCGCATGACCGAGCTTCGCCACCTCTTCACCACCGGTCGTATGCCGACCGGCGAAAACCTGATGGCCATTACCCGCGACTCCGGTTCGGGCACGCGTAATGCTTGGGACAACTCGCTGGGAATTGACCCCTCGTGGAACGTCGGCGAGAACGTCGGCGTGCGCAACAACAACATCGCCAACGACAGGTCCGGCGTTGCCTTCCTCCCTTCAAACAAGGGAGGCAACAACCGCGTCGAGGAGAGTGTCTTCAGCAACCGTCTTTCGATCGGCTACGTCGGGCCAGAGCGTGGCTTCACAAGTTCGGGCCAGCTCTTCCTCACCACCGGTCGCTGCGGCATTCCCGACGTCATGAACGATCTCCCGTCCTACGGCGGAACATCGTGGGTTCGCCCGACCGCCGATGCGCTTCTCGATAACGACGGCAACACCGGGTATGTCATCTTCGGGCCCGGTGTCGTCGCGACATTCGGCGATCCCAAGGCCGTGCCCGCGGCCAAGGGCGGCCTTGGTTGGGAAGAAATGTACGATGATAACGCCCCCGCGAATGGCATGTACGACCTTGGCGAGGCGTTCAGCGACTTCAACGGCAACGGCATTCGCGATGCGGTCGAGGCTCGTCCCGCGCTCATCAATCCGGCCATGCGAAACGAGACCGCCGCTGCGATCATCAACAACTTCACACGCTCGATCGATGCGTTCGTCTCGCTCCCCGGCTCCGATCCCACCGTTTTCACCGCCGGCGAGTTTGCCTCGCAGCAGTTCATCCTCTTCGGTGCTGTCGATAATCTCAAGCAGTCCGTTGGTGGGATCGATCCGATCGTGCTGGTTCCCAATCCCCAGCTGAACCAGACCCTCCAGAACTTTTCCCGCGACCCGGCCAACGGCAGCGTCTACACCCTGCCCGGACTGACTTCCTTTGACTACAACGTCTCCGGCGCAGGCGATACGCTCGGCAACAGCCGCGCCGGCAAGGTGCCCAACCGAACGATCGCCGCGACCTACTCAGACAACGCCCTCACCGCAGGAGCCAACTACATCACCGAGGGCGGCAGCGCCATGGCCTACACCACCAACCTCCCCCTCCGCAACGTCATCGCCGGCGACTTTGACGGCAACGGCCTTCGCGACTGGAACGACTCCGCCGAAATGATCGAGGCATGGCTCAAGCGCACCACCGGTTCCGCATACACCCCCGCCGCGGCATCCGGCTCGCTCGCCGCTCTGGCAGCCTCTACCGGCGAAGCCGCCAACGCCAACGATGTGTGCATCGAGATCCTCGGTGACTTCAATGGCGACGGCTCCTTCAACGCCTTCGACCTCCGCTACTTCGCCGACGGCCTCGCAAAGGACCCCGTCACCGGCCTCATCAACCGCAAGGAAGGCTTCACCCGTCTCGATGATGCCCTCGACACCCAGACCGGCGGGGCGGACATCAACGTCTTCAACACCGTGCTCGCCACCAGCAAGCCCTACGCCAAGGGCGATTCCCGCGGCGATGTTTCCAATACACTCGGCCGCGTGGCCCCGGGCTTCCAGCCCATCGGCGCCGACGGCTACACGGGTGTGATCGCCGATGCCAACACCATTAACGGTGCCGACATCGACTACGTCTACGCCCAGTTCAAGCAGTCGGTCCTTCCGGCCGCGGCACGCCGAACGCTTGTCACCGACGGCGTGGCCAACTGGAACAATCTCGCCGAGGCCGTCAGCTTCGACCTCTCTGCGGACATGACCGGCGATCTCATCGTCGATCAGACCGATGTCGATGAACTCGTTCAGGTCATTCTCGGCACCACCTTCGCCGACGTGAACCTCGACGGCATCAGCGACTGCTCCGATCGCGCGATCGCCAGCAGCAATCTCGGCAACGCCGGTGGCTGGGCACAGGGCGATGTCAACGGCGACGGCGTCATTACCGCTGCCGATGTCAAGCTCATCGCTCGCACCATCTGCCCGGCCGACTGGGACGGTGACTGCACCCGCGGTGTGCCCGACATCTTCGCCTTCCTCAGCGACTGGTTCGCCCAGAACCCCGATGCCGATGTCGATGGCTCCGGCGCCGTTGCCGTGCCCGACATCTTCGCCTTCCTGTCCATCTGGTTCGCAGGCTGCTAAACGTTCTGAAGCAGTCTGATCGGACAACCTGATTTGTGTAAGGGCCCCGGCTGCGTTCCGCCGGGGCCTTTTTCGTTCCAACTCCCCGCGACTCCCGCACTTCCCATTACTCGAGCATCTTCACCCTCGTCTCCACGCCATCCATCTCCGGCAGGCCCTTCGCCCCCTTCACCCCCACCTCCTCAAACTTCTTCAACGTCGGCTCAAACCGTTGCTGATACGACGCCACAAACGCGTTGTACTTCTCAACCGCCTTCTCCAGCGAGCCGCCCATATCCGCAATATATCCAAACGCCGTCGCCGCGCGCTGGTGCAGCTCGCGCCCCAGATCCCTCAACTCCGCCGCGGCCTTTGCCAGCTTCTGTTCCTGATACCCCACCGCCACCGCTCGCAGCAAGCCGATTAGCGTCGCCGGGCTCGCCAGAATGACGCCCTGCTCCGCCGCGCGTTCCAGCAGGTCGCTCTGCCGCGAAAGCGCGGCATCCACGAACTGATCACCCGGAATGAACATCACCACAAACTCCGGCGACCCGTCGTACTGTGTCCAGTACTTCTTCCGCGCCAGCGCAGTCGCCTGCTCCGAGACATGCCGCGCAAACCGCGCCAGGCACACCTCCGCCTCCTCCGGCGTCGCCGCGTTCAGCGCATCCATATACGCCGCAATGTTCGTCTTCGCATCGACGACGATCACCCGCTCGCTCGGCAGCTTCACCACCATATCCGGCCGCAGCGCAACGCCATCGACATCGCGGCTCTGCTCCTGCTCCGCAAAGTCGCAGTACGCGCTCATCCCCGCGAGCTCCGCCACCCGCCGAAGCTGAATCTCACCGTATCGCCCACGCACATGCGGCTCGCGCAGAGCCCGCACCAGCCGCCCTGTCTCTTCCTTCAGCGATGTCCCGGCAGACTCAATCACCGCCAGCTTCGCATCTGTCCGCTTCAGCGTCTCGGCGATCGGCTTCACCAGCTCATCCACCGCCGACCGTTTCGCCTCCAGCTTCTGCTCCGCCATCGTCAGAAACTGCGCCGAGTTCTTCTCCATCGCATCACGCGACAGCGATGCAAACGCCTCGCGCATCTTCGCCTCAAGCTGCACCAACTGGCTCCGCACCGCCTCGTGCTCGCGCTTCGCGCTCTCAAGCTGCGATGCCGCGACCTCCTGGATCCGCTGCAGCTTCTCCGCCCCCATTCCCTCCACCCGCGCAAGCTCTTTCTGCCACCGCTCATCCCGCTGCGTCAGGGCATCGCTTTTCTCCGCCATTCCGCGCCGAATATGCTCGGCCTTCTCCGCTTCGCCCCGCTTTGCCGCCTCGACAAGCTGCCGGGCCAGCCCCTCGGCCCGCTCTGTCGCCGCCGCTGCCGCCGCCCCAGCCCTCTGCATCTCCGACCCGACCTCCCCCAGCCGCGCTGCCGCGCTCCGCGACTCCTCCCGCGATGCCGCTACCTCGCGCTGCGCCGCCTCCAGCTCCGCCCCAGCACGCGCCGCGGCCGATGCCAGCCGCCCGCGTTCGAGCGCAAGCCATCCCGCTGCGATCGCGAACCCCAGCGCAAGCAATCCGACAACGACGAGAGCGATCTCCATAAGGTTCAGTGTACCCGACTCGCGGACTCCGGAAGGAGTTTGTTCGCCTGCCGAAATGGCACCAGCAACCGGGCCTCCCGGCACGCTGGCAGGAGTTTCCGCGGCGGACACCGCCGCGAAGCGGTTCGAAGGGCCCGGTTTTGGGCCGGTTTCGCCAATGAACTCCCGCCAACATCCTCAAGAGCGTGGCATTCGTTCGGCACCGCGCTTGCCATCTGAACGGCAGATGGTCATGCTGCGCCCGACAAACCCCGCCGCGGTCTCCGCGATCTCTCCACCCGACAACGCTGGTGCAGAGCACGCCCCGTCGCGGCTCCCGCGATCGGTCCTTCGGTTGACAATCCGCACGGTTTCACCCCATCAATCCGCGGCCCGCGGGCACCATCATCTGGCTCATGCTCAAGCCCCCTCAGATCCTCTGGCGGATGCTGGCGGTCGAGCGGACAGTGGGGGGGATGACGGCAGTGCGGCCGGCGCGTCGGGAGATCGCCGGGCGTTCGTCCGCGGCGAGTCGAATCGGCACCTCGATCAGCCGCCGCACCACCCGGCGCAGCCCGTCCCAGAAGCCGGCCACAACAACCGCCTGAACCTGCTCCTCTCCTGGGGTGGCTGGCAGAACGAATCCTGGGTCGACCGCCTGCCCGCGCTGCTCGAGCCCATGGGTGTGCATTCACTGCGTGCCCGCACCGCCCGCGAAGCCGAGCGTGCGATCCGCAACAACCCTGTCCACATCGCCATTGTCGATCTCGGCCTCCCGCTCGATGCCGCGCACTCCACCCCCGCCGGTGCTTCGACGAATCAGGGCGAAGAGGCCGGCCCGCGCGTGCTCGAGCTTCTCCGCAGGCTCGACTCTCCCCCGCCCACCGTTGTCGTGCAGCAGTCGCGCAGTTCCCGCGATGCCTCTCGCCACATGTCCGCCGCGCTCCGCTGCGATGCATTCGCCGTCGTCGATCGTGCCGCGGCCGATGTCGAACTCATGCTCAAGGTTCTTCAGCGTTGCCTCCAGCGCTTCTATCAGGGCCGCTGGCCCGGCAGCCAGTAGCCGCCTCTCCTGCCTTTCACTCGCTCTTCCTCTCTTCCAATCCAAAATCCGCATTCCAAAATCAGCTTCCCACACTCACTGATCACCGTTCACAGATATTGAGGAGACTCTGACCATGGCCAAGACCGCAACCGCCCCGCCCGCCGGCGACCAAGATCCGCCCCCTCCACGACAAGATCATCGTCCGCCGCGATGAGGCCGAGGACCGCACCGAGTCCGGCATCTTCCTGCCGGAGAAGGCCAAGGACACGCCCAAAACAGGCGTCGTCGTCGCCGTCGGCACGGGAACGCTCAACACCGACACCGGTGCGCTCGTCCCCCTCACCGTCAAGAAGGGCGACCGCGTGATCTTCTCCAGCTACGCCGGCACCGAGATCAAGCTCGGCGCGATCGGCTCCGCCGAAGAGAAGCTCCTGGTCATGAGCGAAGAGGAAGTCCTCGCCATCGTCGACTGAGTCCTCACGCCATGACCACCGACCAACTCCGTCAAGCCCTGAAGGAACTCCGCGGCGATCGCGACCTGGCGGTCGTGTTCACCGATGTTCATTCCCCCGTCCCCGGGGTCGCCAACCTCCACGTCAAAAGCGCAATGCTTATCCCCGATGAGCCCGACCACCTCGTGAAGGTCACCGACGGAAAGCACGTGTTCATCATCGACGCCACCCGCGTCGTCTGGATCTCAATCGGCTGACCGCAAACGCCCCTCCTTCCCCGTACTCACCAGTGCCTAGTGCCCAATGCCTAGTGCCTTCCCGCCTTTCACCAGTGCCTAGTGCCAAGTGCCTAGTGCCTTCCCCAAGGAACTCCCCATGGCCGCCAAGCAGATCGCATTTGAAACCGACGCACGTGAGCGGATCCTCCGCGGCGTGCAGAAACTCGCCCGCGCAGTCAAGGTCACGCTCGGCCCCTCCGGCCGCGTCGTCGTCCTCGAGAAGTCCTTCGGCTCTCCCCTGGTCACCAAGGACGGCGTCACCGTCGCCAAGGAGATCGAGCTCGAAGACCCCTACGAGAACATGGGCGCGCAGATGATCAAGGAAGTCGCCACCAAGGCCTCCAAGGATGCCGGCGACGGAACCACCACCGCCACCATCTACGCCGAAGCCATCTTCACCGAGGGCCTCAAGAACATCACCGCCGGCGCCAACGCCAACCAGGTGAAGCGCGGCATCGATCTGGCCGTCGCCGCCATCGTCGAAGAGCTCAAGGCCATGTCCAAGAAGGTCTCCTCCTCCAAGGAGATCGCCCAGGTCGGCACCTGCTCCGCCAACCAGGATGAGCAGATCGGCAAGATCATTGCCAGCGCGATGGACAAAGTCGGCAAGGACGGCGTCATCACCGTCGAAGAAGGCAAGAGCCTCGACACCGAGGTCGAGCTCGTCGAAGGCATGCAGTTCGACAAGGGCTACCTCTCGCCCCACTTCGTGACCAACCCCGCCACGATGGAGTGCATCCTCGAGAAGCCCTACATCCTCATCTTCGAGAAGAAGATCAACTCCGCCAAGGACCTCCTCCCCGTCCTCGGCAAGATCGCCGAGCAGGGCGCATCCCTCCTCATCATCGCCGAGGACATCGAAGGCGAAGCCCTCGCCACCCTCGTCGTCAACAAGCTCCGCGGCGTCCTGAAGATCGCCGCCGTCAAGGCCCCCGGCTTCGGCGACCGCCGCAAGGCCATGCTCGAGGACATCGCCGTCCTCACCGGCGGCAAGGCGATCATGGAGGAACTGGGAGTCGAACTCGACAAGGTGACGATCGCGGACCTGGGGCGCGCCAAGAAGGTCAGCATCGACAAGGACAACTGCACCATCGTCGAGGGCGCTGGCACCCCCGGCGATATCAAGGGCCGCATCGAGCAGATCCGCCACCAGGTCGAGGCCACCACCTCCGACTACGACCGCGAAAAGCTTGAAGAGCGTCTGGCCAAGCTCGCCGGTGGCGTCGCGCAGATCAACGTCGGCGCGGCCACCGAAGTCGAGATGAAGGAGAAGAAGGCCCGCGTCGAAGATGCACTCCACGCCTGCCGCGCAGCAGTCGAAGAGGGCATCCTCCCCGGCGGCGGCGTCGCCATCCTCCGTGCCCGCCGCGGCCTCGAAAAAGCCCGAAAGCGCGCCACCGGCGATGAGAAGATCGGCATCGACATCGTCGATCGCGCTGTGTCGTACCCCATCAAGCAGATCGCGGCCAACACCGGCCTCGATGGCTCCATCATCGCGATGAAGGTCGAAGAGTCAAAGGACAACAACTTCGGCTTCAACGCCATGACCCACGAGTACGGCGACCTGATGCAGATGGGCGTGATCGTGCCGACCAAGGTCGAGCGCGTCGCCCTGCAGAACGCCGCGAGCATCGCGGGCCTCCTGCTCACGACCGATGCCGCGATCGTCGAGCTCAAGGACAAGAAGAAGTCCGCCGTCCCCGCGGGCGGCGGCATGGATGACATGGACTACTGATTCGACGAACATTGCCGACGGCACACTGGAAACAGTGCGCCGTCGATTTCATGCGGGTTGATCTCTTCAGCACGAGAAAGCGACTGGCGGCTCTAGATGGAGTCGCAGATGTCTATCGATACGACGAACTGCCGAAGCCATTGCGAGTGCAATTGGCGCAGATCGCAAAGTGCGCGATCGGCCCCGATTACAAAGATAACGGCAGCTTCATTCGTCCCGACAAGTCGCTGCCTTCGTGGGCTACTTGGAACACAATCCACACCACACTCTGCAGAGAGTACGGCCGGAAATCTCTTTCCAGTCACGGCAGCCCGATGGACCAAGTTTTATCGTTCTGGGAAGATGCTGAACCGACCCATCTCCGGTGGACGGGGTGAATCTAACCGCGTCGGCTCGCCTCGAACTGTTCGGGGCTGACGTAGCCGAGGCTCCCGTGGATCCTCTTTCGATTGTATCACACTTCGATGTATTCGAAGATCGCGACAGGCCGACACCGGGTCGGTAGAGACCGGAGGAAGACGTGGCAGCTCGCAAGCACATCCCACCTGCCGTCCAAGCACGTGTTGTGACGGAGTGCATCCGCAGGTGTTGCCTTTGTGTCTATCTCGACAAAGTGGGCGAAGCGAAGGCTGGACAGATTGCACACGTCGACCGAGATCCGTCGAACGCCGAGTTTGAGAATCTGGCGTGGCTGTGCTTGGAACACCACGATCGCTACGACAGCAAGTCGAGTCAATCGAAGAACTTCTTGCCGGCTGAACTGAGGATATACCGCGACCGGTTACGGAAGTCGGTGGAGAAGGGTGAGATTGGCCAGGTTGAATCAGAACTTCGGTTTCGAGTCAATCCGGGTTGGGATGGTCGGAACCTGTCGGCGCAGTTTCAGCTCGAATGTCTGGGAGGCAGCCCGATCAAGATCGCTGTTTGGTTTTGTCGATGGAGCGAGAACGGCCGCCTGCGATTTGCAGAGTCGATCAGCCCATGTTTGCCGGTTGTCATGAGCCATCTTCAAGACTTCAGCTTCTCCGCTGTGTTGGGGGACTTTGCGCCGGATCAGTTGATCGAACTCGGTGTGAAAGCGAGTGACGGGCGCGTATGGTCGCGGTCGGCCGTTGAGATGGATCAGTTGCCTGCGGCGCAGCATCGGTACGGGAAGCTGCAACACCTTCTGCCTCCGGAGAAGTATGCCTCGCTCGCCGATGTTGAGGGGCAGTCCATTTCGGTCAAGTACGAGACTCGCGAGTCGGTTGTGCCAGGTCGTTTGTGCTTGGTCGCTCGTATCACAAACACCGGAACAGCGGTGATGCCTGTGATCGGCGCAGCATTAGAGTGGAAATTCTCCCCACGTCGTCTTGTCTCACGAGATGCGATGCCAAGTGTTGCAGAAATGGGCGGGAATGTCAGTATTCCAACCAACTGGCACGTCGCAGAATTAGCACCGACACTGTCGAAAGAGATCACTATCGACGGGGGATGGGCGTCGATGCTCGTGGATGCAGCGTCGGCGGATGTAGAAGAGGATGACCTTGTTCTGAGGCTCTTCGTATCGAGGCGAGTGGCATGGGACTGCAAGGGAGATGGCCTTCGCGAGGCCGTGCGAGCCGTCGCTGCGAGCATCTTGGCTTAGCAGGCTGTTGAAAGAATCTTTCGGGGCCATCAGCAAGACATTCTTTGGGCCTCGCGACCGGTGGCGGGTCCAGAAGTTCGTCTGGAATGGGTCGAGCAAGAGATGTCGAAACGTATTTCAAGAACCTGCTAGCCCGGGAGCCACTGCCGTAGCCAGCACATACGCGCGGAAACCATGCACAGCGCGGATGCCCAAAAGACCAAGAAGCTCATCGGCAACCATTTGGTAATGATGTCGGCAGCTCGCGACGACTCGATGGGAAAAACGTTGAGCCATGCTGCGTGGACCGGGTCTCTCGCCGCCAATGCGCCATGAAACACGTGCAGCCGCCAGCGCAGAGTGCGCAGTGACCACATCCACCAAAAGGTCAATAGCCAAGCAAGCGTAATAATCGCTAACGGTAAGAGTGGTACAGACTTGTCGAGTGTTTGTCCGAGCCCTGCGATCAAGAGAGCTTCGCCAGCGACCCAAAGCTGGGTGCGTGTGTGGAGGATGGCGTCATGTTTTTGTACGTAGTCTCGCCAGGCGGGGACCAAGTTTCTAAACTGATCGTGTACTGAGTGCGTCGCAGCAAGAGTCGCAATAGTCTCATCATATCGTTGCCTTGCGCATCGATCTGATCGCGGGAGACACGACCTGTCGTTGATCCAGGCGTTGGCCCCGATGGCAATCAACAAGCCAGCTACCGAACCAAAGAGCAGTGCATATAGATCCTGTAGCAAAGTGCGCTCCTGATAGCCATGTCGCATGGCAGCGCAGCGTAGCAGAAATGCCGCTTGAAG